>OMGQ01001023.1_pt1 | contig 18631 bp, 17 predicted proteins | sample 1646071 | NCBI WGS metagenome assembly OMGQ01 (sample SAMN05578585, study PRJEB25193) | human gut metagenome | biome: Human Microbiome; feature: human-associated habitat; material: feces | host: Homo sapiens | place: USA:Birmingham
AGTGTGTTGCCCTCGGCGGAGACGCTGCCCTTCATGCCGTCCGGCAGACCTTGAATCTGCTTTTCGAGCTCGCTCTTCACGGTCGGGTTCTTGAGCGCCTCTTCGAGCGTGATCGAGCCGCCGGTGAGCTGGCCGCCGATGTCGTCGATGTCGTTGTCGATATCCTCGTCGATGTCCTCATCAATGTCTTCGTCGGGGTCCGTGGTGCTCTGGGTCTGCGAATGCGTGGCGCTCGGCGACTTCGAATCGCTGACGATCTCGTTCGTCGCCGCCAGAACACTGTTGAACACGATGATCGACACGATGATGGAGACCACGGTGAGCACGCCGCCCACAATCGTACCGGCGAGCGAAAGATTCTTGCTCGCTTTGCTGCCGCCGTGCTTGTTGATGTTCACCATTGCGATGATCGACACGATCAGACCGATGAGCGGGAACAGAATCGCCAGAATGAGACCGACGATTGCCATCGTGTTGTACTTGTCGGTGGGACCCTGCGGCGGGTACTGATCATAGCCACCCTGCGGCGGGAACTGTGCCGGGCCGCCGTATGCGGGGCCACCCGGTTCACCGTAGACCGGCGCTCCTCCCGTGGGCGCTCCGTATGCCGGCTGCTCGCCGTACTGCGGTGCCGCGTTCTGCGGGGCGCCGTAGTTGATCTGGGTCGTCGGCTGCGTGCCCACCGGCTCATACGGGGTGCCGTACGGCTGCTGTGCCGGCTCGTTGCCAGTGAACTGAGGCGCAGATTCGGCATGCCCGTAATTCGAGTTGCCGTATGCCTCGCGCCCCTGCTCTGGCGCTGCGTTCTGTACATATGGCTGTGCCGGTTCCTGCGGCTGCGTGTATGGGTTCGGATTGGCATTCGGATTCAGCCCGTACGGATCCGCCGGCGGCGTGATTGGCTGTGCTGGCTGTTCGCCACCGGTGTACGGATTTTCTGGCTGTGTCATTATTCTCCCTCTGTCGAAAAACAGCAACAGCCTATCAAATTCGCACTTGGTGTCTAGTCAATCATTCCATGTTTTTATAGTTTGCTTTCTCAGATTGTGTCGCTTGAAGATTGTTTCTCGCCACCCATGCATGTGGATGCTCAGAATGGTGGGATTAGTCGCTGCCGGTGAGGTCTTGTCGTAAATCGTCTTGCCTCCCGACAGCATCACCAGTGCACTGAGAACATGGCATTGCGTCAGATTGGCGGCAACGTACATCCGCGGCTCAGGCGAGCGCGCCTTCGATGAGGTCGGTGACCACGGTGCGGAACGGAATGCCCATGGCCTCCCACGCTTGCGGGAACATCGAAATCGAAGTGCAACCTGGCAGTGTGTTGATCTCATTGACAAGCACATCGCCATCTGCGGTCACGAAGGTGTCCACACGGCTCAGTCCCATGCCGTCCACCGCGTCGAATGCGCGTACGGCGGTCTCGCGGACGCGCGCGATCAGGTCATCGCCAATCTTCGCCGGAATCTCGGTGTGGCTCGCCTGGGAGTCCATGTATTTGCTGTCGAAATCGTAGAACTGGTCGTCGCCTTCGCTGCGCCGGTCGAGCACCACTTCGCCAGGTAGCGCGGCACGGGTCGGGTCGGTCGGGTGAATGCGCACCACAGCGCACTCGATTTCGCGCGCGTCAATGCCCTGCTCGACCAGCACGCGCCAATCATGCCGGCTCGCCTCGAACACAGCGGCGGCGAGTGCGGCTGCGTCGCCAATCTGCTCCACCTTGGTCACACCGAAGCTGGAGCCGGCACGGCTGGGTTTGACGAACAACGGGTACTGCAAACCGGCCTCGTTCACCTGCCGCAGGAATTCCTCGCCGTCGGTGGCGAACTCGTCGGAGGCGTCGTAGTGACGGGTGTCGAGCGTGATGCCCGGCGCCACCGGAATGCCGGCGGCGCGCAACAGCACCTTGGTGTAGTGCTTGTCCATGCACGCGGCCGAGGCGAGCACGCCGCAGCCCACGTACGGCACGCCCATCATCTCGAACAGGCCTTGGATCGTGCCATCCTCGCCAAACGGGCCGTGCAGTGCGGGCAGCACCACATCAATGTGACCGAGCGAATCAAGCGAGCCGTCAGCATTGCGGGCGTGGAACCCGTCGCCACCGTCGCCAATGGTGAGCACCACTTCGCGCGAATCGGGCGTCTCAACCGCCTCGGGGAGTCCTTCGGCCAGATTCCAACCGAGCGGATCCTGGCCGTCTACGAACCAGGTGCCGGTCTTCGTGATGCCGATCGGCACGGCCTCGAACAGTTCAGGGTCGAGCGCGCGCATGAATGAGGCTGCGGAGATGCAGGAAATCGAATGTTCGTCCGCCTTGCCGCCGTAGAGAACCGCCACCCGTGTCTTCGCCATTGCCATCTCCTTATGCCCGGGCATATTGCGCCCGGTGAGCCGCCGCCTCCGCAATGAACGGAACGCGGCGCCCGCGCTGCCTCCCAAGAATACTAGCCGCTCTCCCCGCCCTCCACTCTTGCGGGCCACTTTACGGGCTGCTCTTACCGGCCAAGATAACTGTTACGGGCCAACATTTCCCTTACGGGCCAAACTATTTCTTACGGGCTAGCCTTTTCTGTTACGGGATGTCACCTGCCACGGACCAATCTACCCCTTACGGGCAAGGCCCCCAACGCAAAAGCGCGCCCGCAAACCAAATGCGGGCGCGCCAATCTACAAAAATATGCGAATTCGGGCGGGTCACTCCACGGTGATGCCCTGCGGGAACATCTCGGAGACCATCTGGCTGAAGGAGATGCCGTCGTCGAGCACGCGCGTGACGGCCTTGGCGAGCGGGGTGTCCACGTGGTACTTCTCGCCGAGCTCGACGACCGCGCTGGCCGTGGCGACGCCTTCCGCCACGCCGTCGCTCGCCTTCGTCGCCTCGGCAACACTCATGCCCTTGCCGAGGTTGAAGCCGAACGTGTAGTTGCGCGAGAGCGGCGAGCCGCAGGTGGCGATGAGATCACCCACGCCGGCGAGTCCGTGGAACGTCTCCGGCAGGGGCAGCAGGGACTTGCTCAGCAGGGTCACCCGCTCCACCCGGACGGACATCTCGCCCCGCTGGGTGCGGAACACCACGCCCTTGACGCCCACGATGTCGCCAATGTCAAACTTCTTGAAGCGGGCGTACTCCGCCTCATCCATCTCATCCCGGCGGGCATACAGCTGGATGCGTCCGGACTTGTCCTGCAGATCGCAGAAGGACACCTTGCCCATGCCCCGCTTGGACATGAGCCGCCCGGCCACGGACACAGCCTGCCCCTCCAGGGCGTCAAAATTTGCCTTGATGTTGGCGCTGTCGTTGTCCACCTCATACCGGGTGATCTGGAAGGGGTCGTTCCCACTCTCCTGAAGCTCCTTCAGCTTATCCCGTCGGATCTGGAGCAGCTGAGACAGGTTCTCCTCCTGGGGGACCTCCTGATTCTTCTTATCGGCCATTGCTTCCACTCCTATCTTTCTTCCGGCGACGGCCGGTTTTGATCGTTGCTGCTGGCGGCTCAGCGCTCCACCTTGAGGATCTTGTACTCCACAGGACCGGCGGGGGCGTCTACTGTCACCTCGTCCCCGGCGTTTTTGCCCAGCAGGGCCTTCCCGAAGGGGGAATCCTCTGAGATCACGCCGTTCATGGGGTCAGCCTCCTGGGAGCCCACGATCTTATACACCTCAGTCTCGTCGAACTCCTTGTCCAGCACAGTGACCGTGGAGCCGATGCGGACATACTCGCCGCCGTCGTCGCTGTCCTCGATGACCACACAGTTGCCCAGAATCTCCTCCACCTCGGCAATGCGGGAGTAGAGTTTGCCCTGCTCGGTCTTGGCCTCGTCGTACTCGCTGTTCTCGCTCAGGTCGCCAAAGGAGCGGGCCTCCTTGATCAGTTCAGCGACCTCCTTCTCCCGGACTGTCTTGAGGTAGGTCAGTTCATCCTGAAGTTCCTTCAGCCGCTCCGGAGTCAGTTTATATTCTTTCGCCATAAAGCTTTGCACACCTTTCCAAAGGGAGGCCGGGCTCCCGGTCCCGATGATATACCTTATAATATAAAAATGGGCGCTATCACGCAGTATGTGTTATTATAGTAACTTTATTTCAAGCTGTCAAGTAAATTCTAGCCCCAGCCGCTCCCCCCGCCCAGCCTCCCAGAGTGCCGCCATCAGGGGAAGTTTTTCACGGTCCTCCAGTGTCAAAGCAGCAGCCCGCAGACGGATCCCGGCCAGCCCGGGCTCCGGCCCGAACAGGGACAGCACCCGTCGACCCTTCCGTGCGCCCGTCCCGTCAAAGCGCACTGCCACCAGGATCTCACCGCTGTCCGGCCGGATGGGCGCGCCGAATTCCCGCCGCAGCCAGGCGGCCATTTCCCCGCCCCCCACCGGCGCGGTGACAGCCACATCCCGCACCCGGGGACACAGGAACTCTGCCGCCCGGACCATGTCCCGGTCCACCCGCCGCCCCCTGAGGGCCACCGTTCCCTGCTGGGGCAGGATCCCCTCCCGGCGAAGGGCCGCCAGGGCCAGTTCACCAGCGCAGGCCCGAAGGAAGGGAACAGGATCCACCTGCTCCAGCCCCCACCGGGACAGCAATTCCCCGCGGCAGAATCCCTCCGGGACCAAAACCCGGCGCACCCCCAGGCGGGCCAGCCGCCGGGCCGCCCGCTTCAGTCTCCCTGCCTCTCCCCAGCCTCCGGGGCACACCTCCACCCGCAGCACTGTCAGACCGTACCGCTCCTGCCGCCGGGGCCTTCCGTCTCCGCCGGCACAGTATACCAGTTCTCCCAGCATCCGCCCGCCTCCTCTCCTGGCAGGATATGCCGGAGCCCCCTCCGGTATCCCCTTTTCTCATCTAAACACACAGGAGCGGCCGTCCTACGGGCGGCCGCTCCTGCAATCGTATTTACTTGATCCGGACCCCGGAAATGGTGAGAGGCAGGCTCTTGAAATAGTTGATGGGGTCCCGTCGGCTTCCGTTCACACGGATCTCCAGGTGGAGGTGGTTTCCAGTAGAGGAACCTGTGGTCCCCACATAGCCGATGACCTGTCCCTGGGAGACGGTCTGCCCCTTGGAGGCGTTGCGGCGGCTCATGTGGGCATATAGGGTGGAGGTACCGTCGCTGTGGCTGACCACCACATAGTTGCCGTAGGAGCCGTTGTAGGTGGAGGTGGTGACCACGCCGCTCTTACACGCCAGAATAGAGGTGCCGGAGGGAGCGGGGACGTCGATGCCGGTGTGGTTGTTGGCCCTTCCGGTCACCGGGTGCTTCCGGCTCCCGTACAGGGAGGACAGGTTGTACCGTCCAGGCAGCGGCCACAGGAAGCCCGATTCGCTGGGCACATTGGCGATCTGGCTGGCCAGTTCCTTCTCCGCTGCCCGGATCTCCGCATCCGCTGCGTTGGCCGCCGCCTGAAGCTTGGCCTCCGCTGCTTTCACCTGGCTCTCCTGGCTGCTGATCTCCGTGATCAGGGCATCCACCTGGGACTGCTGGGATTTCAGTTCCGCCTTGGCCGCCTCCTGCTCCGCTTTGGCGTCCTTCTGCTCCTGGCGGGCGGTCTCCAGGGCTGTTTTGTCGGTCTCGATCTGCTCCCGGATGGCTATGAGTTCGTTCATCACCTGGTTGTCATAGTCCATAATCTCTTCCACCATCATGGCGTTGTCCAGCAGATCGGAAAAATCGTCGGAGCTGAACAGAATGGACCAGTAGGAGACCTCCCCCTGTTCCTCCATCTCCCGCACCCGCTTGCAGAACAGTTCATACTGGGCCCGCTCCTTCTCCTCTGTGACCGCCAGTTCTGTCTCCTTCTGGGCGATAAGCTGGTCGTACTGGGTGATCTGGGCCGCAATATTGTTGATCTCCGCTTGGGTCGCATTGATCTGCTGCTCCAACAGGGCCTTCTGGTCCAAAGCCTTGCTCTTGTCCGCCTGGATGGCCTTCAGCTTCTTTTGCAGTTCTGCCCTTTGGCTCTTCAATGCAGCTGCGTCCTTTTTCATCTGGTTGATCTCCGCCTGGGTCACGGCAGAGGCCGGAAGGACCACTGCATCAGGCAGGACCGGCAGAAGCATCAGCGCCATCAGGACCGCGGAACACAGCCGGATGAGCCAGCGCCGGGCCCTCCCCTTCTCTCGCGTTTCCATAGCCGCCACCTCAGCGCACAAAGATGTTGGCGATCATGGGCAGGATCATCAACGCCGCCATGATCCCTGCCATCACTGCAATCAGCTTTTTCTGTCTCTTGGGTCCCATCATAAACTCCTTTCCCGCTTAAACCTGTAAAAACTTCCGGATGGCCAGCACCGAACCCACCACGCCGATAAACAGACCCGCACCAACGAACACCGGCAGAATGTGGGCGATCATGCTCTGGAAGGGCAGGATGGTCAGCAGAGACAGGCCGTTGGACTGGATCACAGCCCGGCCCACCAACTCATACACTGCCCACTGGAGCAGGAAGGCCACCAGTGCCCCGGTCAGGCCCAGCAGCATCCCCTCCACGATGAAGGGCCAGCGGATGAAGGAATTAGTAGCCCCGCACATCTTCATAATGGCGATTTCCTCCCGACGGTAGAAGAAGGCCAGCTTGATGGTGTTGGCGATGATGAACAGGGACACCACAGCCAGCATAGCCACCAGCACCGCCGCCACACCGGTGGCGATGTTGCGCACCAGCACAAAGCCCTGGGCAATGTCATAGGCGGCGTTCACGTCAGCAACTCCGGTGATCTTCTGTACCTGCTCCGAGGTCGCCTTCAGCTGCTTGATGTCCTGTACATGGATGCGGAACCGGTCCCGCAGCACTTCGTCGGGCAGGTCGGCCAGCAGTTCGTTGTTCTCCCGGCCCGCCCGGAAGTCATTCATAGCCTCCGCCCGGGTGACGAAGGTCACCTGGGACACATTGGGGACAGCCTCGATCTTGCTCTGGATGGCTTTGGCCCGCTCCTCGGTGTAGCTCTCATCCACATAGGCCAGAAACTCGTTCTCCGCCTCCAGATCCCCCAGCATATTGTCCAGGTTCACCGCCACCAGGGTAAAGGAGCCCATGATGAGCAGGCAGGCCACGATCATGCACACGGCGGCAAAGGACATGAAGCCATGTGTAAAGATAGAGTGAAATCCTTCACTGAAATAGTATCGTACGTCAAATTTTTTCGCCATTGTAATACCCGCCTGTCTCGTCGCTGATGATACGTCCGTCCTCGATGGCCACCACCCGCTTGGCAAAGCGGTTGACCAGGTTCTTCTCGTGGGTCACTACCAGCACCGTGGTGCCCAGCTCATTGATCCGCTCCAGCAGCATCATGATCTCCAGGGAGCGGCTGGGATCCAGGTTCCCGGTGGGCTCATCGGCGATGATCATATTGGGGTTGTTCACCAGCGCCCGGGCAATGGCCACGCGCTGCTGCTCCCCGCCGGAGAGCTGACCGGGATAGCGGTCCGCCTTCTGGTCCAGCCCCACCAGCTGGAGGACATAGGGGATGCGCCGCTTCAGATCCCAGCTGGAGGCCCCAATGGCCCGCATGGCAAAGGCCAGATTTTCGTACACAGTTTTCTTATCGATCAGGCGGAAATCCTGAAAGATGATCCCCAGAGTCCGGCGCATCAGGGGCACCTGGCGGGGGCTGATATTATTCAGACTGTACCCGTTGACCATCAGCTTCCCCTGGGTCAGGGCGATCTCGCCGGTGATCAGCTTGATCATGGTGGACTTTCCGGACCCGGAGGGGCCCACCAAAAAGACAAACTCTCCATCATCAATGCGGAGATTGACCCCCTTCAGGGCCTTGGTCCCGTTGTCGTACTCTTTGTAGACATCGATAAATCGTATCATGTATGTATATCCTCACCCGTTTCGTTTTCCTGTGACGCACGGGAAGTACCGCCGCTCCCGGCCGGATTTCCCCGGAAATATGTTCAGCATTAGGTTACACCCGTAACCTGTCATTGTCAATGGGAATTTTCGGTTTTATGTCACCTTTTTTCGCTGTCGGAAGGATGGGCGCCAACAGTGAAAAAAGATGACACAACCCAGAAAAAGGGCCTCCGCCCGCCTTTCGGCAGACGGAGGCCCCGTATCTCGTTTTCAGGATTCAATCCCCCGGGAGATCAGGTACTTTTTGACCATCAGCGCCACTTTGAAGGTGATAGCGTCATCAAACTCCCGCAGGTCCAGTCCAGTGAGTTTTTTGATCTTCTCCAGTCGATAGACCAGGGTGTTGCGGTGGACAAACAGCTTGCGCGCCGTCTCGGACACGTTCAGGTTGTTCTCAAAAAACTTATTGATGGTAAGCAGCGTCTCCTGATCCAGGGCGTCAATGGGATTCTTCTTAAAAACCTCCTGAAGGAACATCTGGCACAGGATGGTAGGCAGCTGATAGATCAGGCGGCCAATGCCCAGGTTTTCATAGTTGATGACCGTCTTTTCCGTGTCGAATACCTTGCCCACATCGATGGCCACCCCGGCTTCTTTATAGGCCCGGGCCAGATCCCGGATGTGATTGACCACTGTGCCGATGCCGATGACCACCTTGATCCCCAGCTCCTGGGTGACGGCAGTGGCGATCTGCTTGGCGATGCGCTGAAGTTCCTTCGCATCCGCGCCCTCAGACAGCTGCTTAATGAGGGCCACATCAGTCTCATTGATGGAGATGACAAAGTCCACCTGCTTGTCCGGGAAAAGGTTCTGAATCACATCGATGGTACTCACATCGGCGGGACCCAGCTGCCGCACCAGGAAGGCAGCCCGGGGGGCCTCAGAGACGAAATGCAGCTCCTTGGCCTGGGTGTAGATGTCCCCCAGCAGGATGTTGTCCGAGATGATATTCTTTACAAAGGTTGCCTTGTCGTGCTTCTCCTCATAATAGGCCTTGGCCCCATTGAAGGCCACCACCGCCATGGAGCACAGGGCAGCGGCGGTCTCATCCTCGCCCTGAACAAAGGCTGCATAGTCAAACTGGGCGCCCCAGCCCGCCAGCGGCCGGAAGGTCTTATCCTCAAAATGAGCGGCGCCATGATCCGCAGAATTGACAGCGGCCACAGCCCCGGACCAGTGCTCACCGATGCACGTCAGTTCACTGCACGCCACCACGATCCCGTCCGCATCGATCACTCCTACTGTACGGTCGATACTGTCCTTCATTTGGAGTACGACTCCCTGAAACATCCTGCTGGACACGTTTGATCCCTCCCAAGTATTTCTCACATCTGAATCTATCACTATACCAGCGGGGCGGCGCCCCAGTCTCTTAATGTTTTTCTCCCGGACGGTATCTCAAGCGCGTCCGGCGGCACGCAATATACTATTGACATTATAACGGGTCACCCTCCGGTTTGGCAAGAGGGTTTTTGAATTTTTTTGTGGAAAACAACCAAATTCAAAGGGTGTTTCTTACCCAAACCTACTCAGAGCCAGCACTTCCTCCCGGGTGAGGGGACGCCACTCCCCCGGGGCAAGCCCCTTGTCCAGCCGCAGCGGACCCATAGAGAGCCGCTTGAGATAGGTCACCGGCTTTCCCCTGGCGGCCATCATCCGCTTCACCTGGTGGTACTTCCCCTCCCGCAGGGTGACCAGACAGGCCCGTCCGTCCTCCAGCGGCTCCAGTCCAGCGGGCAGGCAGTGCAGTCCGTCTCCCAACACCATGCCCCGGGCCAATGCCTCCACGTCGCTCTGATCCACCACGCCGTCCACATAGGCCAGGTATACCTTGTCCACATGGCGTTTTGGGGAGAGCAGCGCGTGCCCCAGCGGGCCGTTGTCGGTGAGGAGGAGCAGCCCCTCGGTATCCTTGTCCAGCCGCCCCACCGGGAACAGGCCTCGGCGGCGCAGATGCTCCGGAAGCAGATCCAGCACCGTCCGCTGATTACGGTCCTCGGTGGCAGACAGCAGGCCCGCCGGCTTGTGGAGCATGAGATAGACAAAGGGTGCGCAGTCCACCCTCTGGCCGTCCACCGTCAGCTCCGCCCTCGCCGGGTCCCACTTCTCCTCCGGACGGAGCACCGGCCGGCCGTCGGCCAGGACCCTGCCCTGCCGTACCAAGTCCTTGACTTCCTTCCGGGACCAGCGGCCTGTGGAGGCCAGCAGCTTATCCAGACGCTCCAGGGCCACCTCGCTCAGCTCCTCTCCTCCGGGCGCTTCTCATCTTCACCCGTCCTTTCGCACATTTGCCTATTGTACCAAAAACCCCGGGGAAGTTCAACACTTTTTTGTGCCGCCCTTTTCCCTTTCAGACATATCCCCGTCCCAGCCTGCATAGAGATGGAACAGCCAGGATGGGAAGGAGAAATGCTCTGTGTTGATCGTCACTGCCAAGCTGCCCAAGCGAAAGCTGGCCCTCGGTGCGGCCGCCGCAGCACTGCTGTGCTGCGCTGCCCTGGTGCTGAACCTGGCCCCCGCCGGCTATCGGGCCGCCGCCGCTCCCGCTGACATCCCCAGCACCAAGGGGATCCGAACCAACGCGGACCGGGTGGCCTATCTCAATGGCTGCGGCTGGCAGGTCACGGAGGAGCCGCTGGCTGTGGAGGAGATCCGCATTCCGGAGGAGATGGACGAGAGCTACCGCCACTATCTGGAACTCCAGTCCTCCCAGGGCTTTGACCTGGAGCGGTATGCAGGCCGGAGGATCAGGCGCTATACCTATGAGGTCACCAACTACCCCACCGGGGAGTCCGGTGTACAGGCCAATCTCATGCTCTACCGTACCACCGTGGTAGGAGGCGAGGTCCTCTCCCCCCGCATGGACGGCTTCGTCCACGGCCTGCTCGATCTCTCCTCCGATGGACAACACGCCTCCTAATCTGGAACCTTCAGACACGTCCCTGCCGCTTTTTCGACAGTCTCAGCCGGGGCCGGAAGCTTAAATAAGCTTCCGGCCTCGGCCCTTTTATGCTCTGGAAAACAGGCGCGCCTCCAACTCCGGAGGGAGCAGTTCCAGGCTGTCCACCCAGCTGTCACACAGGCGGCGCAGCTCCTCCTCCCGTCCGGCATACAGGGGATCCCGCACCCCCGCCACATAGAAGCCCGCCTCCTCTGCCGCGGCACAGTAGCCGGGCGAATCCTCAAACAGGACGCAGTTCTCCGGTGGGGTCCCCCATTGTGCTGCCGCCAGGCGGTACAGCGCCGGATCCCGCTTCTCCAGCCCCGTCTCCTGGGTTGTGACCACTCCCCGGAACCAGTCTGCGATCCCGTGCCGCTCCAGGGCTGCCCGGCACAGCTCCGGCATACAGGAGGTAAGCACCGCCATGTCCCACCCCTGTCTCCGGCAGCGCTCCAGCAGGGCCCGTGCCCCCGGCTTCAACTCCAGCTTCCCGGCGTAGGCCGCCCGGGCCATCCGGAGCCACGCCTGCCGGATCTCCTCCGCCGTCTCCGGCAGGCCGAAGCGCGTCTGAGTGTACCGGGCCGCGTCCAGCGGGCTGTGGTGGGTCACATACTCCGTATAGTCCTCCGGTACCGGCTTGATCCCATGACGCCCCAGAAATTCAATGTCGATGTCCAGCCAGATCCCGTTGGAGTCCAGCAGGGTCCCGTCCAGATCAAAAAACAGCATGGTCCTCCCCCTCCTCCGGCTGGAACCAGAAGCGCCAGGGGAACTCCGCCGCCTCCTGGGCATAGTCGATCCCGATCCTTGGCCCGGTCTGGATCCGCTCCGGCGCGGGCTCCGGTCCTGGACAGACATAGAGGGGCGGCTCCAGCAGCTCCAGCCCATTCTCTGCCCGGGTGAGGGCCAGCCCCCGGCACAGCTTGCCCGGCCCGTTGAGAAAATTCCGGCGCTGAGCCGCGGTCAGTTCTTTTTCCTTGCGGCCAAAGCGGTTCTCTGCTATAATGTCCCTGTTTTCCACAGGGACCGCCCCCCGGATCAACACCGCGCAGGGCTCCCCCTCCGCCTCGGTGACAAAGTTGAGGCAGTGGTACATCCCATAGATCAAATAGAGATAGACGGTCCCAGGGCGGGCAAACAAAGTCTCCGTCCGGGCAGTCCGCTTATACTGATAGGCGTGGCACGCCTTGTCCATTCGGCCGATGTACGCCTCCGTCTCTGTGATGCGGCACACCAGCCTCCCCCGGTCAGTCTCCCGGACCAGGTACTGTCCCAACAGGTCCCGGGCCACCGCCAGGGTGTCCCGGTCATAAAAGCTTCTGGGCAGCGGCTGCAAGGCCCTCCCCCTCTCTTGATTGTTTGCTCCGCCCCCGGGTACAGCCCGGGCTGGAGCCACCGGTATCATATCACACTTTCCCGCCCGGCGCAATCCGCGCGGCTGGGGCGCGCCGCCGCAGAGTGGCCCTTGAACGAACATAGGAGCTGATCGAATATGAATCCTGTCTTGATGCGCAGGCTGGCCAAGCCCCTCCTTTTTTTGGCCGCCTTCATTTGGGGCACCTCCTTCTTTATTATGAAGAACACCCTGGACGCAGTCCCGGTGCTGTGGCTGCTCACCTTCCGCTTCACCACGGGCGCCGTCCTGGTGGGGCTGCTCTGCGGCAGGAAATGGCGCACTCGCTTCACCCCGGACTATGTGTGGCGGGGTGCGGTGCTGGGCTCTCTGCTCTTTGCCGCCTATGCGGTGCAGACCTTCGGCCTGGTGGGGACCACCCCCTCCAAAAACGCCTTCCTCACTGCCACCTACTGCGTGCTGGTCCCTTTCCTCCACTGGGCGGTCTCCCATCAGCGGCCCGACCGCTTCCATCTGCTGGCCGCCTTCCTGTGCATCACCGGCGTTGGCCTGGTCTCCCTCAGCGGATCTCTCACCATCACCTGGGGTGACCTGCTCAGCCTGGGCAGCGCTCTGTTCTACGCCCTGCACATCGTGGCGGTCAACAAGCTTTCCCACCGGCGGGACATCTACCTTCTGACCTCCCTCCAGTTCGCCTTCACCGCCCTGCTGGCGGTCATCGGCGGCCTGCTTCTCCAGCCCTTCCCCAGTCAGGCCTTCTCCCAGCCCGGCGTGTTCTGGCCCCTGGCCTATCTGTGTGTGGTGTCCACCACCGTTGCCCTGCTCTGCCAGAACGTGGGCCAGGTGTGGTCCGATCCCACCTCCGCCTCGGTGATCCTGTCCCTGGAGTCGGTGTTCGGCGTGCTGTTCTCCGTGCTGTTCTATGGGGATCCTGTCACGCCCCGGCTGCTGGCGGGCTTCGGACTGATCTTCATCGCGGTGCTGTGCTCTGAAACCAAGTTTGCCTTTCTCCGCCGGAGATCACCCTCCCCCCGCCTTTGAGTCCACACCCGGTTGAAAGTCCCCATCCAGTATGCTACAATGAGACCACCATTATTAAGAAAAGGAGCGTGACGGAATGGCCCTCCATGAATCCGGCGAGGACTATTTGGAGGCGATCCTGGTGCTCCGGCAGGAGCATGGGATTGTCCGTTCCATCGATGTGGCACAGCACCTTGGCTTCTCCAAGCCCTCGGTCAGCCGCGCGGTCTCCATCCTGAAGGCCAGCGGCTACCTCACCATGGAGAAGGACGGCCGTCTGGAACTGACCCCGGAGGGAGAGCAAAACGCCCAGCGGGTCTATGAGCGCCACCAGCTGCTCACCGACTGGCTGATCCGGCTGGGCGTCTCCCCTGAGGTCGCCGCCGCGGACGCCTGCCGCATGGAACACGACATGAGCGCTGAGACCTTCGCCTGCCTCAAGCGCCACGCCAGCCAAAAGGACACATAGCCGCAGCACGGCCGCCTATCCCAGCCTCCGCGCCCACTGTGGGCAGAGCCGTTTCAGCGGCCCCGCCCTTTCGCTGTCCACCTCCCCCACTTCCTACCCGGTCCAAGAAAGGAGACCCGCCATGCCTATCGACTCCATTTTGTCCCAGGTCACCGGCGGCCTGAACTGGAGTTCCCTGTCCTGGGAGGTCCTGCTCCGCGCCCTGCTCATCCTGCTGGGCGGGATCATTTTCAACAAGCTGCTGCTGCGGACAGTGGACCGCCTGCTGCTGCGCAGCACCTCCCTGGCCTCCATCCAGCGCTACCTCCGCTCCGCCCTGTCTGTCCTGCTCTGGCTGGTGCTCATCCTGGTCGTGCTGGGCTCTGTGGGCGTGGAGATGACCTCCATCATCGCCCTGCTCAGCGTGGCCGGCCTGGCCGTCTCTCTCGCCCTTCAGAACACCCTGTCCAACCTGGCGGGCGGGATCACTCTGCTGGCCTCCAAGCCCTTTACTGTGGGGGACTATGTGGAGATCGGCTCCGTATCCGGTACAGTGTCCCTTGTGGGACTGGCCTATACCACACTGGTCACCGTGGAAAACAAGGAGATCTATATCCCCAACAGCCAGCTCTCCTCCGCCACCATCATCAACTACACCCGACTTGGCCGCCGTCGGATGGAAATCACGGTCTCTGCCTCCTACGACTCCCCCACAGAGGCGGTGAAGGCCGCCCTGAGCGAAGCGGTCTCCCAGTTTCCCCAGATCCTCCCGGACCCCGCGCCGGAGATCCATCTGTCTGGCTATGGTGCCAGCGGCATTGACTACCTCCTGCGGGCCTGGACCTCCTCCGGGGACTACTGGGACGTGTACTACCGCCTGCTGGAGGCCATCCGCCCCGCCTTTGCCCGCCATGGGGTGGAGATGCCGTACAGCCAGCTGGATGTCCATCTGATCCCCCGCTCCTCCCAGAGCTGAGCCGGAGCTCCGGTCAAATTTCTGCTTGACAAACCCGGCCTTCTCCGCTACAATATCAACCAACAAAAGCGATGACGGGAAAAAAGACAGGCTGAGTCCCTCTCAGAGAGCCGGTGGTTGGTGCGAACCGGTGTGCGGCCTCCCTGTGGATAACTGGTCCCCGAGCTGTCTGGCCGAAGGCGCATAGTAGGTCAGGACGTCTGGCCCCGTTACCGGCCGCGGCCTTGTTGGAGGCTATGAGGGCTGTCCGGGCAACTGGCGGCCGAACCAGGGTGGTACCGCGTGAACGCTTCACGCCCCTGACTTGAGAAAGTCAGGGGCGTTTTTTATTCCCCTGATTCGATCCGGCCCACCGCCAACCCCGGTGGAGCAAGTCATTTTAGGAGGATGACGACCATGAATCCAGGCTACAAAAAATACATTCCCTTCCAGCCCCAGAAGATCATAGGCCGCACCTGGCCAGACAAGGTTATCTCCAAGGCCCCCGTGTGGTGCTCTGTGGACCTGCGGGACGGCAACCAAGCCCTGGTGGACCCCATGAACCTTCAGGAGAAGCTGGAATACTTCCACACCCTTGTGGATATAGGCATCAAGGAGATCGAGATCGGCTTCCCCTCCGCCAGCGAGACGGAGTATGAGATCTGCCGGGAACTCATCGAGGGGGGACATATCCCCGATGACGTGACCATCCAGGTGCTGGTCCAGGCCCGGGAGCATCTCATCAAAAAGACCTTCGAGGCCATCCGGGGCGCCAAGAACGTCATCCTCCACTTCTACAACTCCACCTCCACCCTCCAGCGGAAGGTAGTGTTCCACATGGACACCGACGGCATCACCAAGATCGCCACCGATGCCGCCGACCTGATCTATGAGATGTCCCAGCCTCTCATCCAGGAGGGGATGAACCTGCGTTTTGAGTACTCCCCCGAGTCCTTCATGGGCACCGAGATGGACTACGCGGTGGAGATCTGTCAGGCGGTGCTGGAGCACCTCCACGCCGCCCCGGAGCACAAGGTCATTCTGAACCTGCCCACCACAGTGGAAAACTGTATGCCCAACCAGTTTGCCGATATGCTGGAGTACTTCTGCAAAAAGATCCCCGGCCGGGACAGCGCCATCATCTCCCTGCACCCCCACAATGACCGGGGCTGCGGCGTGGCCACCGCCGAGATGGGCCTGCTGGCTGGCGCGGACCGGGTGGAGGCCACCCTGTTCGGCAACGGCGAGCGCACTGGAAACGTGGACATCGTCACCCTGGCCATGAATATGTACACCCAGGGCGTGGACCCCCAGCTGGACTTCTCCAACATCAACAAGATCCGCGAGATGTTCGAGCGGTGCACCAAGATGCCTGTTGGTGACCGGCAGCCCTACGCCGGCAAGCTGGTATTCACCGCCTTCTCCGGCAGCCACCAGGACGCCATCAACAAGGGCACCCAGTATATGAAGGAGTCCAACTCCGATTTTTGGGAGATCCCCTATCTGCCCATCGACCCCGCCGATGTGGGCCGGGAGTACGAGCCCATCATCCGCATCAACTCCCAGTCGGGCAAGGGCGGCGCCGCCTATATTATGGACCACAATTTCGGCTTCGACCTGCCCAAGGAGATGCACCCGGAGTTCGGCGCCATCGTCCAGCGGGAGACCGACGCCGTGGGCACCGAGATCACTCCGGAGCGGATCAACGAGCTCTTCCATCAGGAGTATGTGGATGTGAATGAGCCCTACAAGCTGCTCAAGCACGCCTTCCAGGAGAATGTGGACGCCGATGGCCACTCCCACGTCACCTTCTGGGGCACCCTTCAGCACACCGACACCATTTTTAAAGTCTCCGGAGACGGAAACGGCCCCATCGACGCCTTCTTCAATGCCATCAAGGGGGAGAAAATGGCCCGTTTCTCCTTCTTGGACTACTCCTCCCACGCCATCACCGACGGCTCCGACTCCCAGGGCGTGGCCTACATCCTCCTCCGGGACCAGCGGGACGGCAAGGAGTACTGGGGCGTGGGCCTGTCCCACAACATCAACCTGGCCCCCCTGCGGGCCATCCTCTCCGCCATCAACCGCGCCAAGCGGAAATGACGGTCTCCCCCCCTGTGCCGCGCCGGGTCCTCCCAGGACTCCGGCGCGGCATTTTTGTGATTTTAACCCGATTAGGCTTCCATTCTTCTGTTCTTCTGCCGCTCTTTTTCTGTCCTTTCCGCTCCCGATCTGTGTTTACCTCCGACATAGCTGGTTTTTTCTTATCCATTTCAAAAACGGTCCGGAATTGGATTGACTTTTTCTCACTTTACGCTATACTTAATTCATCGCAGATTCATATTTACCAAGGAGGTATCACCCCATGCCCAAAGCCACCGAACCCGTCAAGCCCTCCCCCAAGGCGCCGGCCCGAATGTCCAAAAAGGACCCCTTGACCCGGGAGCAGGTCAAAACCATTGACGCCTATTGGCGTGCCGCCAACTATCTGTCCGCCTGCCAGCTCTATCTGCTGGACAATCCCCTGCTGCGGGAGCCACTGAAGGAGGAGCATCTGAAGCGCACCATCGTGGGGCATTGGGGCACCTGCCCGGGCCAAAACTTTATCTATACCCATCTCAACCGGGCCATCGTCAAATATGATCTGGACATGATCTATCTCTCCGGCCCCGGACACGGAGGAAACGCCGTGGTGGCCCAGGACTATTTGGACGGCTCGTACAGCGAGGTCTACCCCAACATCAGCCAGGATGCCGCCGGCATGAAGCGGCTGTTCCGGCAGTTCTCCTTCCCCGGCGGGATCCCCAGCCAGACCGCCCCCAACACCCCCGGCTCCATCAACGAGGGGGGCGAGCTTGGCTACTCCCTGGCCCACGCCTTCGGGGCGGTCATGGACAATCCCGGCCTCATCGCCGCCTGCGTGGTGGGGGACGGCGAGGCGGAAACCGCCCCTCTGGCCGCTGCCTGGCACTCCAACAAGTTCCTCAACCCCATCACGGACGGTGCAGTGCTTCCCATTCTCCACCTCAATGGCTTCAAACTCTCCAACCCCACCCTGTTCTCCCGCATCTCCCACGAGGAGACCGAGATGTTCTTCAAGGGCTGCGGCTGGGAGCCCCGCTTCGTGGAGGGGAACGAGCCCCAGCAGATGCACCAGAAGATGGCCGCCGCCCTGGACTGGGCGGTGCGGGAGATCCAGCGGATCCAGGAGTACGCCCGCACCTCCGGCGATGCCGCCCGGCCCCGCTGGCCCATGATCGTGTTCCGCTCCCCTAAGGGCTGGACCGGTCCCAAGGAGGTGGACGGACAGCCGGTGGAGGGCAGCTGGCGCTCCCACCAGATCCCCATTCCCGTTCACGATGGCAAGCCCGGCCGTATCCAGGAGCTGGAGCGCTGGCTGCGCAGCTACCGTCCGGAGGAGCTGTTTGATGAAAACGGGACCCTGATCCCTGCCCTGCGTGAGTTGGCTCCCAAGGGGGAGCGGCGCATGGGGGCCAATCCCCACGCCAACGGCGGGCTGCTGCTCCGGGATCTGCGTACCCCCGACTTCCGGGAGTACCAGGTGGAGGTACCCCAGCCCGGCGCGGTGGAAGCCCAGGATACCGGTGTGCTGGGGAATTATGTGCGGGACCTCATCACGCTCAACCGGGAATCCCGGAATTTCCGGGTCTTTGGCCCGGACGAGACCGCCTCCAACGCCCTCTCCGCCGTGTTTGAGGCCAGCGGCCGGCGCTGGATGGACCCCATTGATCCCGTCCGGGACGCGGATCTGGATCCGGATGGCCGGGTGATGGACGCCATGCTGTCCGAGCATATGTGCCAGGGCTGGCTGGAGGGCTACCTCCTCACTGGACGTCACGGGCTGTTCAACAGTTATGAGGCCTTCATCCGCATCGTGGACTCCATGGTCTCCCAGCACGCCAAGTGGCTGAAGGTCTGCCGACAGCTGCCCTGGCGGCAGAAAATCGCCTCCCTCAACTACATCCTCTCCTCCAACGTCTGGCAGCAGGACCACAACGGCTTCACCCATCAGGACCCCGGCTTTCTGGATCATGTGGCCAAT
>OMGQ01001024.1_pt1 | contig 18627 bp, 22 predicted proteins | sample 1646071 | NCBI WGS metagenome assembly OMGQ01 (sample SAMN05578585, study PRJEB25193) | human gut metagenome | biome: Human Microbiome; feature: human-associated habitat; material: feces | host: Homo sapiens | place: USA:Birmingham
AGCGGCAATCGGCTTCGCCGGCCGGCACAAAAATAAGGAAAGGTGATTTTTATGTCCAAATTCTTCACGGCAAACAGGATTTTCGAGAATGTCACGCAGATCGGCGGCCTCGGCGGCGAGCTGTGCTACCTCGTCGAGGGCGGCGAACGGGCGCTTCTGATCGACGGCCTTTCGGGCGTCGGCAGCCTGAAAGCGTTCGTGCGCGAGCTGACCGACCTGCCGGTGGAGCTTGCGCTCACGCACGGCCATGTCGATCACGCGGGCGCGGCATTTGAGTACGGCGTGTGCCGCGTCCACCCGGCCGACGTCGAGATGCTCTACGAGCACGGCGACCCGGCGCGCCGCTACGATTTTGCGACGCGCGGCCGGCCCGCGGGCGCGTTTATGCCGGTGCCGGAGGACGTCGTGCCGCGCTGCGCGGTGCGCACGCTGCCCGTGGGCGACGGCGATGTGTTCGACCTCGGCGGCGTGCAGATTGAAGCGATCGCGGTGCCGGGCCACACAGGGGGTACGCTCGTGTTTCTCGACCGCGCGCACCGCGCCGTCTATTCCGGCGACGCCTGCAACCCAAACACGCTGCTCGCGCTGCCCGGCTCCACGACGATCGAGACATACAGGCAGAGCCTGCTGCACTTTGCGGCGTTTTCGGATGCGTTCGACGTGCTCTACGGCGGGCACGGGACCGGCGCGGTGGAAAAGCGCATCATCGGGGAGGCGGCCGAGCTGTGCGATGAGATCATGGCCGGCACGGACGATGCGTACCCGATGGCGTACATCGGCCGCGAATTCCTCTACGCACGCCGCTTCACCGGCGATTTCAAGTGCCGCGACGGCAGACTCGCCAACATCGCCTACAGAAAAGAAACCATTTTCAACAAATAGGAGGAAATCCAATATGAAAGTTCTTTTAATCAACGGCAGCCCGCGCAGAAACGGCTGCACCTTCACGGCGCTCTCCGAGGTGGAAAAGACGCTGCACCGCGAGGGGATCGAGACGGAGCTCGTGCAGCTCGGCGCAAAGGCCGTGCAGGGCTGCATCGCCTGCGGGCGCTGTAAAACGCTTGGCCGCTGCGTGTTCGACGACCTCGTCAACGAGACGGCGCCGAAGCTCGAGGCGGCGGACGGCCTCGTCGTCGGTTCTCCGGTCTATTACGCCTCGGCAAACGGCAGTCTCATCGCGTTTTTGGACCGCCTGTTCTACAGCACGCCGTTCGACAAGACGATGAAGGCGGGCGCGGCGGTCTTGAGCTGCCGGCGCGGCGGCGCAAGCGCGAGCTTCGACGAGCTGAACAAGTATTTCACGATCAGCGGTATGCCGGTGGTTTCCAGCCAGTATTGGAACAGCGTGCACGGCAACACGCCCGAGGAAGTCGGGCAGGACCTCGAGGGCCTGCAGATCATGCGCACGCTCGGGCGGAACATGGCTTTTCTTGTGAAAAGCATCGCGCTCGGCCGGGAGAAGCTCGGCCTGCCCGAAAAGGAGCCGCGCGTCTCCACGAATTTTATCCGCTGAGGCCTACAGCCTGCGCAGAAAGGCGGTTTTTGCATGCCGGTCGAAGCCGCAGCGCTCGTAAAACCGCAGCGTGCTCTCCTGTTTGGAGCCGGTCAGCAGCATGACCTTGTAGCAGCCGTTTTCCGCGGCGATTTCGCAGGCGCGGCGCAGTGCTTTCCGCGGTGCGCCCGGTGCGTCACGACGTTTTCGATCAGGGCGTAGGGCCGCATGCCGTGCGTCAGGTTTTCCACAATCACGAGCGTTACGGTGGAAATCACGGCGCCGTCCGCCTCGCCCACCAGCAGGTGGTAGCGGGGGTCGCCGGCAAAGCGGGCGAGCTTTTCGCGCCACAGGCGGAGGTCCTGCGGCGGGCCGGGCGGCGTCTCGGTGAGGTGGTGCAGGTACAGTTCTGAGAGCGCCTCGGCGTCTGCGGGTACGGCCTTTCGGATGGATAAGTGCACGGGTCATCGCTCCTTTTTGCTTATGTGCTCAGTATAGCACGCGGAAAGCGGCAAAACAAGTGCCCGGGCGGATCTGCGCCGCATTCGATAAGTATTTGACGAATGCGGGGAAAACCACTTGATTTATGTACGGAAATCCTCTATAATAATTAAAAACGTGCGCGGAAAACCCGTGCAGATCGAAACGCTTGAAAGGTAAGGGTGAATCAGAGTATGAATAAAATCACCATCATCGGAAGCGGCAGCGTCGGCGCCACCATCGGCTATACGCTCACCGTCATGGGCATGGCTTCCGAGATCGTCATGATCGACATCAACAACAACAAGGCGCTCGGCGAAGCGCTCGACATCCGTCAGGGCACGCCGTTCTGCAGCCCGTGCTCCATCTATGCGGGCAGCTATGCGGACAGCAAGGATTCCGATATCGTCATCATTACCTCCGGCGTGGCGAGAAAGCCGGGCCAGTCGAGACTCGACCTCGCGCAGACGAACGTCAACATCATCAAGAGCATCATCCCGGAGATCACGCGCTACGCGCCCGACGCCGTTTACCTGATCGTCAGCAACCCGGTCGATATTCTGACCTACACCTTCTGCAAGTGCTCCGGCCTGCCGGAGTCGCGCATCATCGGCTCCGGTACGATCCTCGATACCGCCCGCCTGCGCGCGCGCCTCGCGGAGTATTACTCGATCAACCAGCTCAACGTGCACGCATACGTGCTCGGCGAGCACGGCGACAGCTCGTTCGTGCCGTGGTCGCTCGCGAATATTTCGAACATCCCGGTGAAGGATTACCACAGCTCCATCGCCGCGTCCGATCTCATCATGCCCGCGCTCGATTACGCGGAGGTTGAAAAGTACGTCCGCAAGTCCGGCGGCCGCGTTATCGAGCGCAAGGGCGCTACGTTCTATGCGGTTTCCGTCTCGGTCTGCCACATCGTCAAATGTATCCTGACCGGCATCGACACCACGATGACCGTCTCCACGATGCTCAACGGCGAGTATGGCATCGACGACGTGTGCCTCAGCCTTGTGAACATCGTCGGCCACAAGGGCGCGGAGAGCAAGATCCTCCTGCCGCTCACCGACGCGGAGCAGGAGTCGCTCAGAAAGAGCGCCGAGTGCCTCAAGGAGATCATCCGTCAGGTCGAGATCTGATTTTTCGGCGGCATACCGATGTACATACGGCGCCGGCCGGCATTTATCTGAAAAGCAAAGGAAAAGGGCACAGGCGGTATTCCGTCTGTGCCCTTTGTGCTGCGCGCAGGTGCGCGTCAGAGCGTTTCGATCTTCTCGTCGTACACGGCCTCCACGCCGATTTTGCCCTTATCCATCTGGTGGCGCGCCTTGCGGTTTTCCACGGTGTCGAAGAGGATCGAAAAATCGTAGTCCGCGGGATACAGATCGGCGGCCTTGGCCTGCATTTTGAGCCGGCTGTGCCGGACGCTGTATTTTCGCCCCTGCACCTGCACGACGACGCTGCCCATCTCGTCGGCCGGTCTGTAGACGATGCCGAGCTTTCTGCCCGGGTAGACGACCACGGAATCGCCGGTTTCAAACTGCAGGGCGTGCTGCGGGGGCTTTTTTGCGCGCGGGGTATTTTCGATGCGGCTTTTCGGCGCGGGCTGCGCCGGCAGCGGCGGCGGAAGCTCGAGCGCTGCGCCGTGTCCGCCGTCTGCCCGGCCGTAGGTCACGGATTTCGCGTAGCCGAGCAGCGCCTCGGGAAAGCCGAGCCGCTGGGCGATGTAAAACGCGCAGCTTTCGCCGGCCTCACCGATGACGAGGCGGTACTCCGGGCGCAGCGTTTCGCGGTTGAAGGTCATGCGCGCGTTGAGAACGCCCGGCGACTGCGCGGCATACTGTTTTACCTCCGCGTAGTGCGTCGTCGCGAGAAACAGGCAGCCGCGCTGCCGCAGGGCCTCGAGAATCGAGACGGCGATGCCCATGCCCTCGGCCGGGTCCGTGCCGGAGCCGAGTTCGTCGAGCAGCACGAGCGTGTCGGGCGCCGCATGGTTCAGGATCTCGATGACGTTTGTGATGTGCGCGGAAAAGGTGGAAAGGTTCTGCGCGATGTCCTGCCGGTCGCCGATGTCGCAGAGAACGGCGCCGTTCATGCAGATTTCCGCGCCGTCGCACGGCAGGTGCAGGCCGCACTGCGCCATGACGGAGAAAAGCCCGACGAGCTTCAGCGTCACGGTCTTGCCGCCGGTGTTCGGCCCGGTGATCACAACGCCGCGCACGGTATCCGCGCCGTGCGGCCGGCCGATTTCGAAATCGACCGGCACGCAGTCCCGGCTGTCGAGCAGCGGGTGGCGGCCCTTGTCGATCCGCATGTGCCGCTCCGTCGTGATCTGCGGCGCGCGCCCGCCGTGCTCCAAGCTGAGCCGGCCCTTTGCGAAAGCAAAATCCGCGGATTCGATGGTTTCCGCGTTCAGCCGAATCGCGGAGCCCTGCTCGGCGACCATGCCGGAAAGCGTGTAGAGGATTTTGTCGATCTCAATGGCCTCCTCGGTTTCGAGCAGCGCGAGCTTTTCCGTAAAGCGGCGGATGGCGCTCGGCTCGATAAAGCAGGTAGAGCCCGCCGAAGAAACCGTGACGACGCTTCCGGCAACCTGATTCTTATAGTTCTTGGAGACCGGCAGCGTGTACCGGCCGTCCTTGACGGAGATGAAGCTGTCCGTGCAGTATTTTTTGTGGCTGCGCAGCAGCTCCTCCATTTTCGTTTTGATCTGTCCGCGCAGGCTTTCCATCTGGCGGCGGATATTTCGCAGGGCGGGCGTGGCGTTGGAATCGATCTCCGTGCCGGTGATGCAGCGGTGAATCTCCAGCGTCAGCGCCTCCAGCGAGTCGATCACGCCGCCGCAGAAGGCGAGCCCCGCGCCGGTCGTTTCGGCCTTTTTCAGGTAGGCTTTCAGGCGCTTGCAGGCCGCGCCGAAGGCGGCGCAGGAGAGCAGGGCCTCCGGCGTGAGCAGGCCTCCCTTTTCGGCGCGCGTCAGCGCGTCCCTTGCCGCCTGCGTGTCCGGCAGCGGCGGCAGGCCGGCAAAGTCGAGGATGGTCCGCGCGTCGTTTGTCTCGCGAAGCGCGCCGGTCAGCCGCGCTTCGCTGCGGTGCGGCGCGAGCGCCGCGATCTTGTCCTGCGCCCATTTTGTGGCGGCGCAGCCGGCAAGCTGGGCGCGGATCTGTTCAAAGCCTAGGGTTTCGAGTGCGTTTTGCATGGGTGCGTTCCTTTCTGAAATAAAAAATCCGCAGGTACTCTGCCGGCGCAAAATACCTGCGGATACGCAAAAAGAACGCGGAAACCCCGCGAAAACGGACGTATCAGGCGGCAAGGCGCGGACAGAGTACGGGTAAACGGCTGCAAAGTGAGCCGGGCGTGCCGCTTTTTGCGGTACGCCTTATCCGATCGCTGTTCAGGCCGGCCTAAGTCAGAGACTCAGACCGACGCACCCGCCGATAACATCATAAATCCGTCTTCCTTTCATCACACTGATTTTGGGTCAAGGATAGCACGAAGCCGGGCGTTTGTCAAGGGAAAAAGCGCGCAAGGCTTGTTTCCTGGCGCGGTTTGTAGTAAAATCATAGGCAGCGGCGGACGATTCCGCCGCGGAAAGGGATGTGAACAAAACAGCATGGAGCGGAAATATAAAAAGGTCTCCTTCGAGGAGGCCGGGGAAATCATAGAAAACGAGCCGAACCGGCTGATCTTCGACGTACGCGAGGAGGAGGAATACAACCTCGGGCACGCGAAAGGCGCGGCTTTGTTTCCCGTGGGCAGCATCACGCGCGAAACGGCGGAGAAGCGGATTCCGTCGGCCGATACGCCGGTGCTAGTCTACTGCCGCAGCGGCCAGCGCAGCCGGATGGCGGCGGAAAAGCTCGCCGCGCTCGGCTACACCTGCGTTTACGATGTGGGCAGCCTTGTCGGCTGGCCGCACGGCATCGAGTGGTAAGCCGCGGCATGTGCGGTGAGGATGCGGGCGCCGGGGATCAGAAGCAGCGCGCCTGCCGCGTTTTCCGGCAGTCCTGCCCGGCTTTGTCGCGGTCGCAGAGGTAGCAGATCTCGTTTTCAAGCGGTGCGCCGGAGAAAAACGCGTCGAGATTTTTGATCGTCTTCTCCGCGATGTTGTGGAGCGCCTCCTCAGTCAGAAACGCCTGATGCGCCGTCAAAATCACGTTTGGGCGCGAGACGAGCAGCGCGAGCGTGTCGTCGCGGATGATCGTGTCGGAGCGGTCCTCGTAAAAGAGGTTCGCCTCCTCCTCGTACACGTCGAGCCCCGCGCCGCCGACCGTGCGGTCGTTGAGCGCGTCGAGCAAAGCCTCGCTGTCGATCAGCGCGCCGCGCGAGGTGTTCAAAATGAAAACACCCTTTTTCATCTTGGAAAAGGCGCCGCGATTCAAAATGTGCTGCGTTTCGGGCGTCAGCGGGCAGTGCAGCGAGATCACATCGCTCTCGCGGAAAAGCGTGTCGAGCTCCACATAGTCGAGGTCGCTGTCCTTTGCAGGGAATTTGTCGTAGGCGAGCACGCGCATGCCGAAGCCGCGGCAGATTTCGATGAACGTGCGGCCGATCTTGCCCGTGCCGATCACGCCGACAGTCTTGCCGTAGAGGTCGGTGCCCGTCAGGCCGACAATGCTGAAATTGAACTCGCGCGTGCGGTTGTACGCCTTGTGCAGCCGGCGGTTCAGTGTGAGCAGCAGCCCCATCGTATGCTCGGCGACCGCGTGCGGCGAGTAGGCCGGCACGCGCACGATGTGCAGCTTTTCAAAAGCGGCCTGCACGTCCACATTGCTGTATCCGGCGCAGCGCATGGCGATGAGCTGCACGCCGTTGTTGTGGAGCCGCTCGATGGCGAGCGCGTTGATGCGGTCGTTCACGAAGGCGCACACGGCGTCGAAGCCGTCGGTGAATTTGGCGGTGTGGTGGTTGAGCTTCTCCTCGAAGTACGTGATCTCGTAATTTTGGCCGAGCGCGTCGAACCAAGTGCGGTCGTACGGCTTCGTATCGAAAAATGCGATTTTTTTCATGGCGGCGAACCTCCCGTTTTGTTTTCTGTCTGTAGTCTGTGCCGGATAAACCGCGCTATTCCGCACAAACTACGGGAGAAGCGCCGAAATGCGCGGCCGTGCCCTGTAAAGAGCGCGGCGCCTGCGATTTCGTGCGGAGCAAAGGAGGCATCCGGATTTTGGAATATATTCGTGCTTTTGTGGTCGGCGGGCTGATCTGTGTGATCGGCCAGCTTCTGATCGATTTGACAAAGCTGACGCCGGCCCGCATCATGGTGCTGTACGTGACGGGCGGCGTGGTGCTCGGCGCACTTGGCTGGTATGCGCCGCTCGTCCATTACGCAGGCTGCGGCGCCACGGTGCCGCTTTCGGGCTTCGGCTACCTGCTTGCGGAGGGCGTGCGCGCCGCCGTGGAAGAAAAGGGCCTGCTCGGCGCCTTTACCGGTGGCGTGGCGGCCGCGGCTGCGGGCATTGCCGCCGCGGTTGCCTTCGGCTATCTCGCGGCGCTGTTCGCAAAACCGGGGGATAAGGCCTAGCGGCGCAAAACGAAAAACAGCAGAAAACGGACGGCTGCCATCGAATCGGGCGGCCGTCCGTTTTGCTGTGCGCTTTTTCCCTTGACAAATGGTTTTTTCGCGGCTATAATCAAAATGGTTCTTTTAAAAACAGTTTCTAATAAAACTAAGGGGAGCGGATAGATGGAACGAATCACGGAATACCTCAGCCACATCCGGCGCACGATGAAGCTGCATGAAAGTCTCCTGAAAACGATCTGCGGGCGGTATGGCCTCACACTTGTAGAGGCGCAGGTCGTGAGCTTTCTGCACAACAACCCGACAAAGGACACGGCCGGCGACATTGTGGAGCTGCGCATGCTCTCAAAGGGCAATGTCTCGCAGGCGGTTGAAAGGCTGATTCAGAAATCGATGCTGGCGCGCAGCCCGGATGCGGCGGACCGGCGGAAAATCCACCTGCGCCTTTTGGCGGCGTCGGCGCCGGTCACGAAAGAGATCGACGCACTGCAGGAGCAGTTTCATGCCGCGGTGTTTCAGGGGCTCAGCCCGGAGGAGTACGCGCAGTTTGAGGCGCTCAATCGCCGCGTGATAAAAAACGTCGAGCGCGCCGCACAGAAAAAAACGCCGGAAAATGACGGTGAATAGGGGGATACAACATGGAGAAGGATAAGGATTTTTTGGCTAAGGAGCCTGTGGGAAAGCTCCTGCTGCGCCTTGCGCTGCCGACGGTGCTCGCGCAGCTTATCAACATGCTGTACAATATTGTCGACCGCATGTATATCGGGCATATTCCGGAAGAGGGCGCCATGGCGCTGACCGGCGTCGGCGTCTGTATGCCGCTGATTATGATCGTCGCGGCCTTCGCGGCGCTGGTCGGCAACGGCGGCGCGCCGCGCGCTTCCATTTTTATGGGACAGAGCGATTATGAAAGCGCGGAAAAGACGCTCGGAAACTGCTTTACGCTGCAGATTATCATCTCCGTTGTACTTACGGCTGTCCTGCTGATCTTTAACCGCACGTTTCTTCTGGCGTTTGGCGCGAGCGAAAAGACGATCGGCTATGCCGTGGATTACATGAATATTTACGCGATCGGCACGATTTTTGTACAGCTCACGCTCGGCATGAATGCGTTTATCACAGCGCAGGGCTTTGCAAAAACCGGCATGCTCTCCGTCTTGATCGGCGCGGCGGCGAATATCGTGCTTGATCCGCTCTTTATTTTTGCGTTTGATATGGGCGTGCGCGGCGCGGCGCTCGCGACGATCCTTTCGCAAGCCATGTCGTGCGCATGGGTGCTTCTGTTCTTGTTCGGCAAAAAGACGCAGCTTCGCCTGCGCCGCAGTCGGCTGGGGCTCGAGCCGAAAATCATTCTGCCAAGCCTTGCGCTCGGCCTGTCCGTCTTTATCATGCAGGCGAGCGAAAGCGTCATTTCCGTCTGCTTCAATGCCTCGCTGCTGCACTACGGCAGCGACATCGCCGTCGGCGCGATGACGATCCTCACGAGCGTCATGCAGTTTGCGATGCTGCCGCTGCAGGGCCTCGGGCAGGGCGCGCAGCCGATCATCAGCTATAATTACGGGGCGGGCAACGCACAGCGCGTCAAGAAGGCGTTCAGCCTGCTTTTGAAGGTCAGCCTCGCTTATGCGGCGCTGCTTTGGGCGGCCGTCATGCTTTTCCCGCAGGCGTTCGCCGCGATGTTCACTTCAGATGCGGCGCTGCTCGAATTCACGCGCACGGCTTTGCGCATCTATATGGCGTGTTCGGTGCTCTTCGGCATCCAGATGGCATGCCAGATGACGTTTACCGCGCTCGGCAAAGCGAAGGCCTCCATCCTTGTCGCCGTAATGCGCAAGTTCATTCTGCTGATTCCGCTGATCTACACGCTGCCGCATCTCCTTGCGTCTGACCCGACGACGGCCGTTTATCTCGCAGAGCCTGTGGCGGATTTCTTCGCCGTGTGCTTTACGGCCGTGCTCTTTTTCTTCCAGTTCCGCAAGGCGCTGCGGGAGATGGCGGCTCAGAGAGTCGGCTGAGGTATTCGCCCGCGCTGTTGTCCAAAACAGAAAAAGCCCCCGCACGAAAATGAACGGTTCCGGATTGTGCAGATAGTTCAATCCGAAATGGTTCAAAATGTGCGGGGGCTTTGCAGACCTCTTACTGGATCGAGCCCTCGAGATATTCCTCCAGCTCCTCGTCCTGTCTCTTCTTGTCGAAATACGAAAATACCGCGAACGCCGCGGCGATAACGGCGACGGCCGCCGTGATGCAGCCGATGATCGTGAGCACTTTATTGAGGCATTTCATAAATAAATCCGTCCTTTCTGCGTGTCGTTTCACTTCCAGCAATGCGCCGCCGTGCAGCGCATCAAGTTATCTCTATCATACCCAAGTTTTTGTAAAATGTCAAATCTTTTTCAAACATCGCCGCGGTTTTCTTGACAGTCCGTCAAAAAGCATATATCATATATTTCTGAGGCGTCGGCCGGTGAGCCGCGCGCCGGAATGCGGGGGTATAAGGATCAGGATGGGAACAAAAGCTTTATCGACGGCCACAATCCGGGATGTGGCGCAGAAGGCGGGCGTGTCGCAGTCCACGGTGTCGCGCGTGCTGAATAAAACCGGCTACGTCAGCGCCGCCACGCGGGCGCGTGTCCTGCGGGCGGTCGAATCGCTCGATTATTCGCCGAGCGCCATCGCGGTGGGGCTTTCAAAATCCCGCTCGCGGATCATCGGCGTGATCGTGCCGCAGATCTTCTCCCCCTTTTTCAGCGAGCTTTTCTACACGGCGGATAAGATCGCAGAGCAGTACGATTACCGGCTGCTGCTGTGCAATTCGGATGCAAGCGCCGAGCGCGAACGCCGCCTGATCGACGACCTGCTCTCGTATAAGATCGCCGCGCTGTTTATCACGCCGGTCGAGGGGCCGGAGGGCGGAAACACCGCGTATCTCAACAGCATCCGCCGCAGCGGCATCCCGGTCGTCTGCGTGGACCGCGAGCCGGAGGGCATCGCGTGCGACGGCGTGTATATCGATAATTTCGGCGCCTGCTACGAGGCGACGCGCGAGGTGCTCGAGCACGGCTGGCGCAATATCGCCTATATGGCGGACCCGCCCATCTACGCGCCGGGCCGCCAGCGTTTGCAGGCGTTTGAGGCCGCGTGCCGCGAATTCGGCGCGGCGGTGCCGCCGGAGAACCGCATGCTCGCGCCGATCGAGGCCGTGCAGACGCGTGAGGCGTTTTTAAGGGAGATCGTGCACCGCGCGCACCCGCCGAAAGCGATCATCAATTTCTCAAAGGGCTGGGACGCCGCTATGCTGCGCACGATCACCTCGGCGGGGCTGCGCGTGCCGGAGGATATTTTCCTCACGGGCCTCGACGACGACGGCGCTTTGCAGGCCTACGGCTACTACACGAATTACACGCCGGGCACGCCCACGGTGGCGACCGCCGCGGCAAACCTTTTGATGGAGCGCACGCTATGTACCGGCCCGCTGCCCGCGCCGGTGCGCAACGCGATCCGCACGCACCTGAAAACCTTTTTGAAGCCGGGCGCCGCTCTGCCCGCGCCGGATGTGCCGCCGGCAGGCCCGAATACAACGAAACAGGGGTAACGAACAGACGATGAAATTTATCAAACCGAATTTTTATGACCGGTTCCGCTGCACGGCCTCCGCATGCAGCGACACGTGCTGCGCGGGCTGGGAGATCGACATAGACCCCGATACGAAGGCGTACTACGAGGAGCTGGAGGGCGACTTCGGTGAGCGGCTGCGCGAGCAGATCGAGGAACTGCCCGACGGGGCGGCATGCTTCCGCCTGACGGACGACGAGCGCTGCCCGTTTCTCACGGACGACAACCTCTGCGAGGTGATCCACGTGCTCGGCGACGACGGCCTGTGCGAGATCTGCCGCGAGCACCCGCGGTTTTACGAGCAGCTCGGCGACCGCATGGAGATGGGCGTTGGCCTGTGCTGCGAGGAGGCGTGCCGCCTTCTGTTCGAGCAGCGGGAGCCGATCACGTTCATCACGACGACGGTGGGCGAAATGCCGGACGCCGCGGCCGTGCCGGACAGCGGCATGCAGATCTTCCGCCTGCGGGACGAGGCCTTCCGCCTCGTGCAGGACCGCTCGCTGCCGCTGCGCGTGCGCATGCACCGGCTGATCGATTTCGGCGCCCGCGTGCATCGGGAGCTTCTCAGAAAGCCTGCGGCATCCGACGCTGCGCCTTCGGACGATGCCGATACGCGCGAGGCGCTTTTGCAGGTGATGGAGGCGCTCGAGCCGTACGACGAAGCGTGGCCCGAGACTGTCCGCCTGCTCGACGACGCGTCGCTCGCCGTCAACCTCGACGAGATCGACGGCGGCTACGAGAACCTGCTCGTCTACTTTTTGTACCGCCACTTCGCCCGCGGCATGCTGGAGGGAAACCTCTCGGCGCGCGTCAAATTCTGTGCCGTAAGCGTTTGGTTCATCTGCCTGATGAACACGAAATGCCTGCGCGATACCGGCGCGTTTACCCCGTGGGACCGCATCACCTGCACGAAGGATTATTCGAAGCAGGTCGAGTACAGCGCGGAAAACATGGAAGATATGCTGCGCGCCCTGCACAGGGACCCCGCATTTTCGGCGGAAAACCTCAAGCGGCTTTTCGGATAAAATAAAACGGGGGTTCCCGGCGGCCTGCCCGGAATCCCCGTTCGTGCTTTTCAGTTATTTAGACCGGAAAATGCGCTGCATTAGGTAGATGGAAAGGATGATGATGCCGATCACCAGAAAGACACCGAGCATGCCCTTCCCCATGTATTGAAGGCTGTCCACAAAAGCTTCGAAGTTCAGGTTCATAATACAGGCTCCTTTCTCAGTGAATGAGGTTCAGAATGATGCCGCCCGCGATAACCGAGGCGATCTGACCGGAGACGTTTGCACCGACCGCATGCATCAGAAGGAAGTTCTGCGGGTCCTCTTTCTGGCCCATTTTCTGAATGATGCGGGCCGACATCGGGAACGCCGAGATGCCCGCTGCGCCGATCATCGGGTTGACCTTCTTCCTGACGAAGAGGTTCAGGACCTTGGCGAACAGCACGCCGCCGAAGGTGTCGAATACAAAGGCGATGAGGCCGAGCGCGAGGATCAGCAGCGTGTCAACGCGCAGGAACTCTTCCGCCGTCATGTGCGCCGTGATCGAAATGCCGAGCAGCAGCGTGATGAGATTCGCCAGCACGTTCTGCGCCGTGTCGGAGAGGCTGTTCAGCACGCCGCACTCACGCAGCAGGTTGCCGAACATCAGGAAGCCGATGAGGGCCGCCGAACGGTAGGAAACGATGCTGACCACAGCCGTGATGATGATCGGGAACAGGATCTTGGTCTGCCTCGAGACCGTGCCGGGCTTGTACTCCATGCGGATGCAGCGCTCTTTTTTCGTCGTCATCAGGCGGATGACGGGCGGCTGCACGATCGGCACCAGCGCCATGTAGGAGTAGGCCGCGACGGTGATCGCGCCGATATAGTTCGAATTCAGCGTGTTCGCGACGAAGATGGAGGTCGGGCCGTCCGCTGCGCCGATAATCGAAATGGAGGCCGCGTCGTGCAGCTCAAAGCCGAAGAGGCGCGCCATGCTCAGCGTGAAGAAAATACCGAACTGCGCTGCCGCGCCGAACAGGAACAGTTTCGGGTTCGTCAGCAGCGGCTCGAAGTCGATCATGGCGCCGATGCCGATGAACAGCAGCAGCGGGAACAGCTCGTTGCCGATGCCGGAGTCAAACAGCAGGCTGATGACGCCGATCTCGTCGCCGTGCATATACTCCTGCGTGATGACGCCGGTGAGCGGGATGTTGACGAGAATCGTGCCGAAGCCGATCGGGAGCAGCAGAGTAGGCTCCATCTTTTTGGCGATCGCGAGGTAAATCAGGATACCGCCGATACACCACATCACGACATGCTGCCAGGTGATGTTGAACACGTTGGAAAACAGAAAGTCCACAAAGTCCATGGGGTTCAGCCCTTTCAAGAAAGTTTCCGGGAGGCCGCGGGGTCTTTTTTACATGAAAAAAGACCCCTATCATGCCCGGGTACATGATAAAAGTCTCGCAAATTAAAATGCAGACGGGCGAAAGGCCGCCGTGCTGTCGCCTGCATTACAGATGGCTCTGCATGCTACTCCCTTTTATACCCAATAGTTTACGGGAATGTGACGGATTTGTCAAGAAAATATTTCGGAGGTAAAGAAGAAATGGAGCTTAATGCCGTTCAGGAGGAACTGCTTTCAAACCGGGATGAAAAATACCGGGAATTTTCGCTTTCGCTGACGAAGGATTCCGCTCTGCCGATGCTCGGCGTGCGCCTGCCGGTGCTGCGCAAGATGGCGGCGCGCATCGCGCGGGAGGATGCGCGCAGCTTCCTCGAAGCGTGCGATTTTTCGAGCATCGAGATGACGATGCTGTACGGCTACGTGCTCGGCCGCCTGCGCGGGGAGATCGGCGAGGCGCTTTTTTGGCTCGCGCATGCGATCCCGCATATCGACAACTGGGCGAACTGCGACACGCTCTGCCAGTCGTTCAAGCAGGCCGGAAAGCACCCGGCGGAGACGTGGGAATTTTTGATGACGCTCCGCGCGTCAGAGGAGCCGTTCACGCTGCGTGTGCTCGCCGTCATGCTGCTGAGCCACTTTCTCACGGACGATTATATCGACCGCGTGCTCGAGATCCTCGATGAAACGCGCTGTGAAGCGTATTACTACAGGATGGGCGCGGCGTGGGCGGTTGCGACCGCTATGGCGAAGTACCGCGACAAGACGCTTGCCTTTTTAAAGACAACTGCCCTCGACGACTGGACGTACAACAAGGCGATTCAGAAGATGCTCGAATCCTACCGCGTCTCGCCGGAGGACAAGATCCTGCTGCGCGCGATGAAGCGGAAATGAGCACAGGCCACTTCCTTTATCGGAAAGCGGCCTGTACTCATTCCTTTTTTGTTCCGCAGTATGGGCAGAAGCTTTGATTGCTTCCGATTTTTTGCCCGCATTTTGCGCAGAAGCTTTCCGCGCGCTGTGCGGTTTTAAGCGAATTACCGCATTTTCCGCAATACGCAAATCGGCCGTCCACGATGTTTTTGCAGGACGGGCATTTTACCTGCGTGGCATCGAAAACACGCGTGGCAGGCGGAGCGGTATAGAATGTGCCGTTATACGTCTGGCGCGTCTGCGTGGTTTGCTGCTTTGCACCTGTGGCGTAGCCAATGATTAAGAATAAAACCCCCAGAATCAAAATGATAATGAAAATGATCCGCGCGGTTTCCGCATAGGACATATTGCTGGTTGTACCATACCACGCGCTGCTGAATCGATTGCTGTAGTCTCCCTCCGCCTCCATATATACAATTTGCGAAATAATCGTTCCGATGCCTCCGATAGTAGTCAATATCCACCCAAATCCTTTCATGATTATTAGTGACTATCCCGGTTCAAGGCAGTGCCTAAAAAGCACAGGACGGCATATTTCCGTTGACCTCTGCTTTATATGTATAGTATAGGTCAATTTCACCCTAAAGTCAATAGGTCAGTTTGCCATAATATTGATGGGGTGAAAAAATGAGCAGACTTAAAGATTTACGGAAAGAGCGGGGATATACGCAGGTTAAAATGCAGTTTCTGACGGGTATCGACCAGAGTGATTATTCGAAGATTGAAAACGGAAAGCGTTACTATACCTTTGAGCAGTGTGTGAAAATAGCCACAGCGCTGCATACGAGCATGGATTATCTCGCGGGTTTGACAGACGAAAAGAAGCCGTATCCGAGAAAATGCGGAAAAACAGAATAAAAACAAAAGACCGAAAATGGCCGTGTCCATGGACACGGCCATTTTCGGTCTTTGTTTTGCTCGAGCGCGAGCAGGGCCTCCTTCATCGGCAGCCCTGCACCGAAGCCGACGAGCGCGCCGCCGGCGCCGATCACGCGGTGGCAGGGGGTGAGAATCAAAATCGGGTTTTTGTTGTTCGCGCCGCCCACGGCCCGCGCGGCCTTCGGCTTGCCGACCGCCGCGGCGATCTCGCCATAGCTGCGCGTCTCCCCGTAGGGGATTTCCCGCAGCGCTGCCCAGACGGCGCGCTGAAAATCGGTGCCCCTAGGGTTCAGCGGCACGGAAAAGGTCTTGCGCGTGCCCGCAAAATATTCCGTCAGCTCTTTTTTTGCCTGCTCGAGCACGGGCGCATTGCCCTCCGGGCCGGAGAGCGGGCGGCTCGTGACGCAGGAAACGGCGCCGTCCGCCTCCTCGATCCACAGCGTGCCGACAGGCGTTTCCAAACGGCAGTGCATGGCCTTACGGCAGGCGGTGGCCCGCACCGCGGTAGATCTCGTACCAGTCCGCGCGGGAAAGCTCGATTTCGGCGGCCTTCGCACATTCTATGATGCGCTTCGGGTTGATCGAGCCGACGACGGCCTGCATCTTCGCCGGGTGGCGCAGGATCCACGCGAGGGAAATCGTCGTCGAGGATACGCCGTAGCGCGCGCCGACCTCCTCGAGCACCTTGTTGAGCGCGGCGAATTTCTCGCTGCCGAGGAAAACGCCCTCCATGAAGCCGTACTGGAACGGCGACCAGGTCTGAATCGTGATGTCGTGCAGGCGGCAGTAGTTGAGCACGCCGTTGTCGCGGTCGAGGTTGCGGTCGTCGCCGATATTCATGTTCATCGGCTGCTCGATCATCGAGGCGTTCGTCACGCTGAGCTGGAGCTGGTCGGCTGCAATCGGCTGGCGCACGTACTTCTGCAGCAGCGCGAGCGTGTTCGGGTCCTCGTTCGAGACGCCGAAGTGCCGCACCTTGCCGGCGGCCTCGAGCGCGTCGAACGCCTCGGCGACCTCCTCGGGCTCCATCAGCGCGTCGGGGCGGTGCAGGAGCAGCACGTCGAGGTAGTCGGTGTTCAGGCGCTTCAAAATGCCGTCCACGGAATTTAAGATGTGCGCCTTCGAAAAGTCGTACATCTTGCCGGGCACGATGCCGCATTTCGACTGGATGATCAGCTTATCGCGCGAGACGCCGCTCTCGCGGACGAGATCGGCAAAGACCTCCTCCGAGCGGCCGCCCGCGTAGATGTCCGCGTGGTCGAAGAAATTGAGGCCGAGGTCGAGCGCGGTGCGGAAGTATTCCGCCGCCTGCTTCCGTTCCGCATCCGCGAGGCGCATGCAGCCGAGCGCGAGCACGGGCACATCCATGCCGGTTCTGCCGAGTTTGATCGTTTTCATAGCAATACAATCCTTCCTTATAAAAGCGTTCTGTGCTTTCATTATAGAGCAAAAGCGCGGGGGCGGCAAGGGGAAAACGGAAAGTTTTCAAAGGCACTTGCTTTCCCCTGCCGCGTGCGCTACAATGGAAAAAAATCTCTTGGAAAGAGGATGTTGAAAAATGCGTTTTGGTGTCTGTGCGCCGGTTTCCGAGGCGGCGCGGCTTCATAAGCTCGGGTTCGACTACATCGAGGTGAGCGCGTCGTCGCTCGCCTCGATGACGGAGGCGGAATTCGCCGCATTCTGCGCCGAAAATCAGGCGGCGCCGATCCACGCCGAGGCGGCGAACTGCCTGTTCCCGGGCGAAATTCGCCTGACCGGCGACGCGGTGGATTCGGATGCGGTGCAATCGTATATCGACCGCGTGATGGCGCGGCTCGGCGCGGCGGGCATACAAATCGCCGTATTCGGCAGCGGCGGCAGCCGCCGGGTGCCGGAGGGTTTTGCAAAGGAGCGGGCGATCTCGCAGCTCGGGGACGTCGCGTACCGGCTTGGCGAAGCGGCCGCAAAGCACGGCGTCACGGTCGTGCTCGAGCCGCTGCGCCGCGAGGAGACGAACATCCTCAACACGCAGCCGGAAAGCCTCGCGTTCGTGCAGGCCGTCGAGCACCCGAATTTCAAGCTGCTCTGCGATTACTACCACCTAATTGTCGAGGGCGGCACGCCGGAGATGGCGGCGGCCTGCGGCGACGCGCTGCGCCACGTGCACATCGCAAACCCGGACGGCCGCGTCGCGATGAAGCCGGGCGACAAGGCCGATTACAAGGCCTTTTTCGACGCGCTGCGCCGCGCGGGCTACGATGCGCGCGTCAGCTTTGAGGGAAATGCCTCGGACTACGAGGCCGAGCTGCCTGCCGCGCTCGAAGTCCTGAAAAAAGCGTGACGCGTCAGAATGCGGGGAAATCTGTGAAATAAAAGAAAAGCACCGCCTGCGGCCCTGAAAACGGGTGCAGGCGGCGCTTTTGTTCGGCGGTTTATTTCGCGAGGTAGGTGCGCAGCGCTTCGAGCTGCCGCTCGGCCTCGCGGCGGCCATCCTCGTAGAGGGCGGTCAGCTTTTCGGTGTCGCGTTCGGTGTGCGAGACGTCAACGGGCTTCTGCGGGCGGATCACAAAGATGCGCCCCGCCGCCTCGAGCCGGTCGATCTCGCGCTGCTGGCGGTCGTACCGCGCCGGAATTTCGCACAGCGCGCGGAAGAAATTCGGGTAATGCCGAAAATACCGCGCGTAAGCGTGCAGCACGGGGCGCGGTGTGTACAGCTTGCGGTAGCCCTTCTGGCGCGTCAGCACGAGCACGATTTTCTCAAAGCCGCTGTCGATCGCGCGCCGGTAGGGGATCGCCATCGCGCAGCCGCCGTCCAGATAGCGCTTGCCGTCGAGCAAAACGGCCTTCGAGAGGATCGGCATGCTGCTGCTCGCGCGGATCGCCGAGAAAATATCGCTGCACGCGCTCTTTTCAAAGTATTCGGCCTCGCCGGTCCCGAGATTCGTTGCCACAGCCGTGAAGCGCATCGGCGAGCTTTGGAAGGTCTCGAAGTCCATCGGCAGAATGCGCCGGCCAATGTCGTCGAATAAAAAGTCGAAATTGAAGATCTCGTGGCGCCGAAGCAGGTTGCTGACGCCGAGATACCGCCGGTCGTTGACAAAACCGATATTGATCTTCGCCGTGCGGCCCGGCTGGCGGGAAACGTAGTTCGCGCCGGTCAGCGCTCCGGCCGAAACGCCGGTCACATCCGAAAAATACAGGTCGTTTTCCATAAAGACATCGAGAACGCCCGAAGTGAACAGCGACCGCAGCGAGCCGCCCTCCAGAATCAATGCACCGTTTTCCATAAAAATCACCATTCCTTATTTTTTGTGCCGGTCGGCGAAGCCGATTGCCG
>OMGQ01001028.1_pt1 | contig 18546 bp, 14 predicted proteins | sample 1646071 | NCBI WGS metagenome assembly OMGQ01 (sample SAMN05578585, study PRJEB25193) | human gut metagenome | biome: Human Microbiome; feature: human-associated habitat; material: feces | host: Homo sapiens | place: USA:Birmingham
GCAAGAACGCCATCACTAGACTCTTCATTTTATAATGAAGTGAGAACAGAATAACACAATCTCCGAATATACACAAGAAGATTTATAAACGATATAAAATCACAAAAAACTCCTTCCCTAAATACTACAGAAAGGAGTTTTCTCTTTATCGTCTATTATTCATTTTCTTCCCCGTTTACAATTTCTATATTCCCCTGTCTTTTCAGAGTCCTGACATTGATTCCATTTACCTCGATATGGTCATCCACCGCAATCACCAGACACTGCCGTCCGTCAATCTCTCTTGTCTCAATCAGATCAGCCCTGTCCGGATTGACTTTAATCACAATATCCGGCGTCTCAATATTGAACTTTCTTGTCTCCGCAATGTTGGCTGCCATTAGAGATGCCTTCTCTCCTGCTGCCGCCTCAAAGGTCTGTTCAAACGTCTCCATCTTCTCTGCCGTCACACCGCTGTTCTCGAATATCTTTTTCACGTCCGTCTTATCCAGCATCAATGGTTCCGGTTCTTCCTTATGTTCCTCAATCAGATCATTGAGCGTTTCATGGATATTCCGGACTGTCTCATAATCGCCATCTTCTCCAAGCGTATCTTCAATAATCATCTGAAAGGTCTCTTTCTGCGTATCTGCAGACATCGGCATCTTCGCACCTAAAAGCTGTTCGATCAGCTTCGGCTGTAAATCTTCAGACTTCTTTGTATAATACAGCACACCATGAATATCCATATTTCGATCGGTAAACGCCGGAAATAAAAATCCTTTATCCGGCATATCTACAATCCAATCCCGTATCCGGTCTTCAATCCGGTTATCCTCTGCATTATAGCAAAGCCCTGCTTTGGAAAGTGATACCGGACAGATACTGCACAGCAGATATTCATAGACTGTATCAGATGCATCATGCATTTCCAAATCATCCGATGCCTTTCCCGGCACATCGTACATTGCATGAATCAGCACAATATAATAATTTTCATCATATATGTAATTCTCAATTACTTTATCATAGAACTCTTCCAGCAGCATATCGTCTTCCAGCTTACTGTTGCGAAGTTTCAGCAAAAACTCCTGCGTTCCGCCCGGCATTTCCTGTTCCAATGGGAACTCCATGTTTAACATATTTTTTCCTATCGTCCCGGAAAGCGTCTTCTTAAATATATCAAAATACTTAAATCCTTCTTCTTCCGGAAGAGACAAAAATGCCTCTTTTGACTGCATTTTTTTATTCTTTTCATGATCGACATAACATCCGCAAATTCTTGTAATCGCACAATTTGCAAATGAAAACTGTTTCCTGATCTCTAATACTTCTTTTTTATTCATACTCGTTCCTCTTTCTGTAGTCTTATATTCTGACTCTTATTTTACAACAAACCGAACTTGGAAAAAAGCATTGATTTCTGTTCTATTCTATGCTAAACTTCTTTCGGATTAAAAATCTGTAAAATCAATTTAGTTTTGTTCTGTCATCTGCCGCCGGGTAGATGAATTTCAGACATTCGTATTCCAGCCGGTAGGCCCTGTACGGTGATTTCCGTATCAAGCAGGCGTGGAAGACGGATGTCTTTTTTTCTAAAAACATTTATACATATCATTTTTAAGGAGGAAACACATATGCAGAACATCACAAAAGCATTTTTTAAATATGTATCTGCCAATATTCTCGGCATGATCGGTCTGTCCTGTTATATTTTAGCAGACACCTTTTTCATCGCCAGAGGTGTCGGTGCGAACGGTCTGACCGCACTCAATCTGGCAATTCCAATCTACAGTTTCATGAACGGTCTTGGACTGATGATCGGCATGGGCGGTGCAACCCGCTACTCTATTTCCAGAGGAAATGCAGATTCCGACGTACAAAAACAGATTTTCACACAGGCTCTTTGTTTTACCCTGTTTTGGTCATCTATTTTTCTGATTCTCGGAATCACAGCTGCCAGACCGATTTCCATACTTCTGGGAGCCAATGCCGAAACCTTACAGCTGACTACAGAATATATAAGAATCATCCTGATTTTTACCCCTTTTTTCATGTGTAACAATTTGTTAATCTGCTTTGTCAGAAATGATGGTTCTCCTCAGCTTTCTATGATGGCAATGCTGACCGGAAGTTTTTCCAATATTATTATGGATTATATTTTAGTTTTCCCATTTGGCTTGGGAATGAAAGGTGCTGCCCTTGCTACAGCAGCCTCTCCGGTCCTGAGTATCCTGGTGCTTTCCATCCATTTTATCAAAAAGAACAACCAGTTCTACTTATGCCGCATACGTCCATCCCTGAAACGCATTCTGGATATCTGTGCCCTTGGTTCTTCTTCTTTGATTGTAGAAGTCTCTTCCGGTATCGTCATGCTGATGTTCAATCTTCTGATCTTAAATATCAGTGGCAATATCGGAGTAGCGGCTTATGGTGTGATTGCAAATATCGCTCTTGTCCTGACTTCCATGTATACCGGAATTTCCCAGGGAGTTCAGCCCGTGATCAGCCAATGTTTCGGAAGACGTGAGCATAAACAGATCCGTCAGGTACTGCGCTACGCCTTTACAACCTCCGTTGTGCTTGCAGTTCTTTCTTATTTAGTTACATTTATCTGGTCTCAGCCAATCGTCGCTGCCTTCAACAAAGACAGCGATCCGATTCTGAATGCCATTGCAGAAAATGGAATGCATATTTATTTTACCACATTTCTCTTTGTAGGAATCAACATCATCACAGCCACCTTCCTAAGTTCCACCGATCATCCGAAGGAGGCATTTATCCTTTCCATTTTTCGAGGATTTGTTCTTGTGATTCCAATGGCATTTTTGCTCTCCTTCCTGTTTGGAATCAACGGAATCTGGCTGACCCTTCCGATAACAGAATTTATTGTTACGATTCCTGCAATCTACTTCATCCGAAAAACACTGCGAAAATTTTCCCTGTGATTCGGAAACACTGACGTAAACTGTCTTCTGCAGCATAAATTTCTATTTTTCATGCAACTGACATGCTGCAGAGGTGGTCTGCGCCGGCCCATCCAGAAGTCTTCCCCGGTAATCATACCGGGAGCCATGACATGGACAATCCCAGCTTTTTTCTGCCTGATTCCACGCAAGCTGACAGCCCAAATGTGGACATTTGACAGACACTGCATAAATTGCACCGTCTTCTGCCTTATAAATCCCAACCTTTTGCCCCTCGTGTTCAACCACACCACCTGTCTCTCGGGAAATGGATTCCAGTTTTTCCTTGGGAACCATCATCTTTTCCTTTGCAAGATTGACAGCCGCATATTTCCCCTCTTCCAGAAATGTCTTCGCAGATGCCAGTACATTTAACCGCTGTGGCGAAAATACCTCCGCATAAGGATTGCTCCGACCACACATCAAATCCGTCAGAATCAGAGCCCCAGCCATCGAAGAAGTCATTCCCCATTTTTGAAATCCGGTTGCCACAAACCAATCTTCTGTTGATTTTCCAAATTGTCCGATATATGCAATTTTGTCCAACGTCATGCAGTCCTGCGCGGACCACTGATACTTCACCTGTACTTCCCCAAAATATTTCTCAGCCTCATGCATCAGATATTCATAAGAATTCCCCTGTTTTCCATCACCTGTCCGGTGTTTTCCACCGCCAAACAGCAGTACCTCTCCCGCCGGACGAAGAGAAATTCCATCCGGATCAATCCCCAGATACATTCCCTGTATAACAGGGGCATTTTTCACTCCTATTACATAACTTCTCTCCTGATGCATCCGCAAAAAATAATAGCCCGGTCTAAGCACAAATGGATAGTGACACGCAAACACGATCTGCTTTGCACACACCCTTCCCCGATTTGTAACCAGAAGATGCGGTTCTGCGCGCATCACCTTGGTCTGTTCAAATACACAGACCTTCTCTGCCATCTGTTTCAAAAATTTCAAGGGATGAAAGCTCGCCTGGTCTGTAAATTGTAATACTGCCTCTACAGGAAAGGGCAGTTCACTGTTTTCCTTTAATTCTGCCGGAAGTCCAAGTTCCGATGCTGCTCTGTACTCTTGCCGGAGTGCCTTCGCCGTTGTATTTGCAGTCTGTCCGCTGCCGATACGATCTGCTCCAGTACAATACACTTTCTTCCTGCCTGCTCCAGAAAATATGCTGTCAATATTCCCGCAAGCCCACCGCCGATCACCGCAACATCCGTTTCTATATCTGTCTCCAACACCGAACGGCTTGCAATCTCCACTGATTCCTTCCACAATGATTCTTCTATCCTTTTTTCCATTCTCCAACTCTCCCATTTATCTTTCCTATAAATATCATGTGGCAAATCAAATAAAATTATTGAATAACTTTTACTTTTTTTATATAATATAATCGTCAGATGAGAGAACTCTCGTCAACGACAGCTATTATTTATGTTAAGGAGGAATTACACATGAAAAAATATGTATGTGAACCATGTGGTTATGTATATGACCCAGAAGTAGGCGATCCAGATAGCGGAATCGAGCCGGGAACAGCTTTCGAAGATCTTCCGGAAGATTGGGTATGCCCTTGGTGTGGAGTAGGAAAAGACGAATTTGTAGAAGAAGACTAATTCTTTAGAGCAATTCACTTAATATTAAAAACAAAAACTCTTTTTACTGACATTGCGTGCAGGCCCTTAGGTCACACGCAGTGATTGGCAAAAAGAGTTTTTTTCTTGTTCCGAAATTGTACAAAAAGGAGACACCCAAAACAGCAAAGACCGACACCTGTTACCATCTTCCCAATGGCAGCCCCCGGTGCATGATAGACAATCTCTACCTCATGAGTTCCTTTCTCCAAGGGCAATCCCAGAAATGCTGTATTTACTTTTTCATAATTTCGTTTCTTTCCGTCTATTTTAACTGTAAATGAATCCTCATAAGGTATGGAAGTAATCATATATCCATCTTTCATCATATTTATTTCTCCAGCAATCCGATTTCCTTTTGTTTCCTGTTGCTGCATTTTAAATTCTGATTGTACGGGAGACTCTTCCTTGCTTTGATAAAGATAGGCTTTCACATTCGTAATTTCATATTCTCCATCACTAAACGCAATCGGGATCTCTAGCTGCCCTTCCTCCAAAGCAATTGCATAGGTAAATGTTTCGTTTCCATTGTAATAAATATGATTTGCGGCTGTAAGTTTATTTTTTACTCCGTTGATACTGACCCAGACATCCGATTCCTTATGATTTTTCACATCAAACTGCAGAAAAAAGAGAGCTCCGGTTTGTTCTTTATCCAAAACAATATTCTTATCTCCGGCATTTTTCTTCGCCTCCAGATCGATTGGAATCTCTTGTACCTCCATATTTTCAAATATGTCTTCTAGATTTTGCTGCCGCATTTTCTTTGGAATTTCCCCCGGCACAACGGCATGAGAAAGAAACGCCAATTGATTATATGGAAATGCATATGTTTCATACTCCGTCTGAGACACCACTTGATCTGTACCATATATAACCGGAAATACCTCTTCATTCTTATAGATTCCTGCAGAACTTTCCCGATATCCCGGTACTTCCCCGGAAGACAAAATATATTTCACTCCCATTACTCTTTGAAAAACGGCATTTTCCGCCTGTGCCTGCATCAACACATTTCGATAAGGCTGCTCTACATCAAACACTTCCGTCCGAAACCTTTGATACTCTGCATTGTATGTAGAAGAGTATACGGAGGAACTATATTGTTTTGCAGACCAGATCCGATTCAGATTCGCAGCATTTTCTGCACTGCTCCCCTGCTGCTCTGTCCGGTAAAATCCCTTTTCATTGTTCAGCAGCTGATTCACTTGATTTTCATATGCCCGATTTGTCACTTGCTCATAAAACGAACCATCCAGCATACGATTCATCTTTCCCTGATAAGCCACTCCAAACACACTCAAAAACAAAACAGAACATACAATAAAGCTCTTTTCACTTCCTCGTTTCCAGACATAATATACTCCACAGAGCAGCATCACCGCTGCATCTGCTGCCACCAGAGCACGATATGCACTTCCCTCTTGCTGTACTCTTCCAACCAAAACAAACAGGAAGGTAATACACAGCGGTACCAGCACCGCTCGGGCAGAAAGTTCTCTGCACCTGCATTTTTCCAAATACATTGCAATCAAATAACATAACATTGGCAAAAGTGGAATGAATGCCTTGTCTCTGATATACAAACCGCCATTCAATAAATAAGAAAAAATCGGGAGCACTAATATAAGTCCACAGGCAAAATGCAAGTATTTTTCGCTTTGTTTTTTATAGACCAAACCAGCCAGCAATACTGTAATCACAAAAGTTGTGAGGCCAATTCCATAAGGTTGATACACAAATCGGAACACTTCCGGATCCGGAATCAGCAGCGAACCGAGACTTTGCTGCATCTCCCCTTTTCGTTCTCCTCCCAGTAGCGCCATCGCCGTTGGAACGAGCAGAAATCCTGCAGAGAAAATTCCAGTCAGCAGCATCCCGATAAATCGCACACCATCTTTTCCAAAATTGCAGACTGTCACCTTTCCTTTCTCTTCCTGATTCCGCCAACTACAATAGATTCCATAAACCGACAGAACCAAAAGTCCGCCTATGCTGAAATAAAAACTCGTTAAAACCATCAAAAACACACTGTTAATAAGCAATCCTCTTTTTCCTTCTCTGAAAAACCGATCCACCCCCATCAATCCCAACAATAAAAAAGGCATATAATTTACAAACATAATTTGATTATAGGAATGAAAAATCATCGGCCCGGCCAGCAAAAATAAAAAGGTTGCAAGCAATGTATTTCCTTTTGAAACGCCATTGGTTTTCAGCCATCTATAAAATAAAAATCCATCTGCCAGCAGACACAACACACTGATAACCATCAGATAATCGCTCATTTTTACAAATGGGAGAAAATACGCCGGAAGATACAACGGGTTATATAACCCATAATATGCAAAATGATACATATTCTGCCCACCGCCGATATTGGCTGCAAATTCCGGGAACACCGTCCCGGTTTCATAAAACTGCTGCCGAAAATATTCCGGAAACACGCTATGCTGACTGATCCAGTCTACGTTTGCCCCAAACACTTTCTGTAACATGTGCCCCTCCTTTGATTTCTTCGCTGCTGTCCTTCAAAATATAAATCGGCCTGTTCTTTGTCTCTAAATAGGTTTTGGACAGATATTGTCCTACAATCCCGGTACATAATAGCTGTATTCCGCCTACAAAGAAAATAATGCAGGCAAGCGACGGCCAGCCTGCCACCGGATCTCCCCAGATCAGCGTCCGCACAACAATGACTGCTATGATCAGAAATGAGAATAAACAGAAACACACACCGATCACAGATGCAAAAGAAAGCGGCGCAACTGAAAAACCTGTAATTCCCTCCATAGAATACGAAAACAATTTTTTCATAGACCATTTTGTCTGTCCTGCGGATCGTTCTACATTGTCAAACTCCAACCATTTCGTCGTAAACCCGACCCATTCAAAAATCCCTTTTGAAAATCGATTATACTCACTCATCTCCAGAACAGCCTGTACCATCTTTCGATTCATAAGCCGATAATCTCTTGCACCGCTCACAATCTCTGTATCCGATAAGCGATTAATCAGCTTATAAAAACAATCCGAGAAAAATGAGCGCAGTTTCGGTTCCCCGGTTCTCGTCGCACGTTTTGTGGCCACACAGTCATAACCTTCTTGCAAAATGGAATACATATTCGGTAAGAGTTCCGGTGGATCCTGCAGATCCACATCCATAATCGCCACATAATCACCATCTGCATTCTGCAATCCTGCATAGATTGCCGCCTCTTTTCCAAAATTCCTGGAAAAAGACAAATATTTACACTGCTTATCCCTCAAATAAAATTGCTTTACGATCGAAAGCGTGTGATCCGTTGAACCATCATCCACAAATAACAACTCTATTTCCACCGGTTTCATTTTCTGTCTGATTTTACACATTTCTTCATAATAGATCGGCAATGCCTCTTCTTCATTCCAGCATGGAACTATGACTGTTATTTTCTCCATTTTTCTGCCTCCCATCTGCAAACACAAACCACTTACTAATCACATAATTCATCACAATCACAAAGAACTGTATACTAAATTTTGCCCACATCTCCGGAAAATGAACCACAAAAACAAGCCATTCCAGACCAAACAACTCTACTGCAAAGGTTATTCCTCTCATTCCTATAAACCGAATAAATTGTTTTTCAGTATCTTTTGTACTTTCTGCTCGGAAAACGAATCTTTTATTCACAAAAAATGCAAAGATTATCGCTGTTAAAATAGAAATCAGATTGGCAGCTGAAATCGGCACTCCAAACAGTGTCCGAAGTCCGTAAAAAACGCCGATATTCACCAGCGTTGTACAGATTCCGCTGCCTATATAACGAATCAGTTCATATTTCATATTACGTCACCTCTTATTTTTACCTTAACAGATAACTCTTAAATTATACCCAAAACAATCCTTAAGAATTCTTAATTTAATCTATATTTCTCTTAAAAATCCCCATAAAAAAAACAGACAGATTCTATATACTCTAAGAATCTGCCTGCTTTCTTTACATTGCATGCAACACTTGTTTTGCATGTTCTACGTGTTCTTTTGTTGGAGGATCAATCCCTTCCAAAGGATACTCGTATCCCAGTTCTTTCCATTTGTAAGCGCCAAGTGTATGGTACGGAAGTACTTCTACCTTTTCCACATTGCCAAGTCCCGCAATGAATTCATGCAGCTTCTCTAGTGCGGCATCTTCATCACTTCTCTCCGGAACAAGGACGTGACGAATCCAAACGGGTTTTCCGATTTCGTCCAGATATTTTGCCATATCCAAAATATTTTCATTGGTGTGTCCTGTCAGAATCTTATGTTTTTCATCATCGATATGCTTGATATCTAGCATCACCAAATCCGTATACTTCATCAATTCCTGCATTTTCCCAAAGTAAGGTTCTTCTCTCGTAAACGGATTTCCACTTGTATCCAAGGTTGTGTGGACACCTTGTTCCTTTGCCTTTCGGAACAATTCTGTCAGAAATTCAATCTGCAAAAGCGGTTCCCCGCCACTAACCGTTATTCCACCTTTTTCTCCCCAATAGGTACGGTAACGCATTGCCGTTTTCAACAGTTCATCTGTTGTATATAAGGTTCCTGCCTGCATATTCCATGTGTCTGGGTTGTGGCAAAACTGACAGCGCATAGCACAGCCTGTCAGAAAAATCACATAACGCACTCCCGGTCCGTCAACAGAGCCAAAACTCTCCAGAGAATGGACATATCCTTTTAACTCTTGTTCTGCCATAATTTCTCCTTTTTCTAAAAAAGGTCAGACTCAATTGAATCTGACCCTTTTACAACCATTATTTATCGTTTATTACATTGACTCGTGGCATGTTCTTGCGATAACATCCATCTGCTGTTCACGTGTCAGGTCGATAAACTTAACAGCATATCCGGATACACGAATTGTAAAGTTTGCATATTCCGGTTTCTCTGGATGCTCCATAGCATCGATCAGTTTTTCTGTACCAAATACGTTTACATTCAGATGATGTGCTCCCTGGTGGAAGTATCCATCCATAACACGAGCAAGATTTACCTTACGTTCCTCATCATTGTGTCCAAGTGCACTCGGGCTGATTGTCTGTGTATTAGAAATACCATCCAATGCCAGCTCATAAGGCAGTTTTGCGACAGAGTTCAAGGATGCCAGAAGACCATTCTTCTCTGCGCCGTAAGACGGGTTAGCTCCCGGTGACAGCGGCTCACCTGCTTTTCTTCCATCCGGAAGAGTTCCTGTTGCCTTACCATATACAACGTTAGATGTAATTGTAAGAATAGATGTTGTCGGCTCAGAATCTCTGTATGTATGGCATTTGCTTAATTTGTGCATAAATGTCTTTAACAGCCAGATTGCGATATCATCTGCACGATCATCATCGTTACCGTATCTTGGGAAATCTCCCTCGATTTCGAAATCTGTTGCCAGTCCATCTTCATCACGAATTACTTTTACCTTAGCATATTTGATTGCGCTCAGGGAGTCTACTACGTGAGAAAATCCTGCGATACCTGTTGCAAATGTACGTCTTACGTCTGTATCAATCAGAGCCATCTCTGCTGCTTCGTAGTAATATTTGTCATGCATATAGTGAATCATGTTCAATGTATCAACATACAGCTTGGACAGCCACTCCATCATCTCATCATAACGTTCCATTACTTCATCGTAATCCAGATATTCAGAAGTAATCGGTCTGTAAGCCGGTCCTACCTGTGCTTTTGTCTTCTCATCCACACCACCGTTGATTGCATACAACAAACATTTTGCAAGGTTTGCACGAGCTCCGAAGAACTGGATTTCCTTACCTGTCTGTGTTGCAGATACACAACAGCAGATACTGTAGTCATCGCCCCATACCGGACGCATAACATCATCATTCTCATACTGTACAGAACTTGTCTTTACAGAAATAAGAGATGTATACTTTTTGAAGTTTTCCGGGAGTCTCTCAGAATACAGAACTGTCAAGTTCGGCTCCGGAGCCGGTCCCATGTTCTCTAATGTATGTAAGAAACGGAAATCATTCTTTGTAACCATAGAACGTCCATCCTGTCCAAGACCACCCATTTCAAGAGTTGCCCATACCGGATCTCCTGAGAACAATTCATTATAAGAAGGAATACGTGCAAATTTAACCATACGGAATTTCATAACAATATGGTCAATCAATTCCTGTGCTTCTTTCTCTGTTAAGATGCCTTTTTTCATATCTCTTTCGATATAAATATCAAGGAATGTAGAGATACGACCAACACTCATTGCAGCACCATTCTGTGTCTTGATTGCTGCAAGATATCCGAAGTACAACCACTGTACAGCTTCTCTTGCATCTTTTGCAGGCTGAGAAATATCATATCCATATACTGCAGCCATTTCTTTCATTTCATTTAATGCGCGAATCTGATCAGCAAGTTCTTCACGAAGACGGAAATCTGTTCCCTTCATACCATGTCTTGCATAACGCTCAAAATCATACTGTTTCTTTTCAATTAAGAAATCAATACCATACAGGGCAATACGACGGTAGTCACCTACAATACGTCCACGTCCATATGTATCCGGAAGTCCTGTGATAATCTTATTGTGACGAGCTTTCTTCATCTCTGGTGTGTAAATATCAAATACTCCCTGGTTGTGAGTTTTGTGATATTTAGTAAAGATTTCTTTCAAGCTTTCGCTTGGCTCATAACCATAAGTTGTACAAGCTTTTACAGCCATATTAATACCACCATAAGGCATAAATGCTCTCTTAAGCGGTTTATCTGTCTGAAGACCAACTACCTTCTCCAGCTCCTTCATGCTTTCATCTATATATCCCGGGCCATAAGCTGTCAGACCAGAAACAACTTCTGTTTCCATATCCAGAACTCCGCCCTTTGCACGCTCCTCTTTCTGAAGTTCCTGCAATCTTCCCCACAACTTATCTGTTGCTTCTGTCGGCTCTGCCAAGAAAGACTCATCTCCATCATATGGAGTATAGTTTTCTTGAATAAAGTCACGTACATCTACAGAATTTCTCCAGTTTTTTCCGGCAAATCCTTCCCACTGCTCAAAATGTGCCATTTTCCCATAACCTCCTCTGGTTTCTTTAGTCATTCTTTTCTTTTACGGGCTCAGTATATCATCTGGTTAAATAAATAACAAGTGCTGTATTTCATGTATCTTATTTTGTACAATCCTCGGATTTCTCTAGTCATTCTTCTTATTATTTTTTATTTGATTTTCTAATATATAGTAGACCTCTTGCCACGCTCATACCAAATATGGTATGATTTTTATAAATATATTCTACTTATATTTTTAACAACAGCTATCGAAATAAATAAATGACTGGAGTATAACATGAAGATCAGAAAAGCCACTTCCGAAGATTTTAATATTTTATCAGACTTATATGAACAGGCACGAATTTTTATGGCTCAGCATGGCAATCCGACCCAATGGGGCAATTCCTATCCCCCTGCCACTGTTTTAGAGCAGGACATTGCAGAAGGAAACAGCTATGTCTGCGAAGAAGACGGCGTTATACACGCTACCTTCTATTTCCGCATTGGGAAAGACGATACCTATGCCCGCATTTACGAGGGTAAGTGGCTCAACGATGCACCTTACGGTGTCGTTCACAGAATCACCTCCGATGGTAAGATTAAAGGCGCCGCCTCCTACTGCATTGACTGGGCTTTCAAACAATGCGACAATCTCAAAATCGATACCCATCGTAACAACCAGATCATGCAGCATCTCCTTGATAAAAACGGATTTCATTATTGCGGTGTCATTTATCTGGAAGACGGAACAGAACGGCTCGCCTATCAAAAAACGTCATGTCATCTCTAATAGACGATGACATGACGTTTTTCTATTCTGTATTCTATACTATTTCTATTCTATTTCTGTTCTTTTTCCTGCATTCCCCAGTAGATTTTCTCTGCTGTAATCGGCAGCTCGCGCACTCGCACGCCCACCGCATTACTAATTGCATTCGCAATTGCCGGAGACGGTGTATTAATTACAATTTCACCAATTGACTTCGCACCAAACGGACCGGACGGTTCGTAACTGCTCTCAAATTCCACTCGAATCGTTCCCACATCCAAACGACTTGGAATCTTATACTGCATAAAGGAATTGCTGTAGTTCTTTCCACTTGCATTGTAAACCACATCTTCGTAAAGCGCCATTCCAATTCCCTGTGCAATTCCGCCCTCTGTCTGTACTCTCGCCAGATTCGGATTGACCGGAGTACCGCAATCTACGACCGCAGCATAATCGATCAATTCCACTTCTCCTGTTTCCCGGTCAACCTCTACTTCGGCCATTCCAACCATAAACGGTGGTGGAGAAAATGGAGAAGTAAATGCTTCACTTGCACTCAAAGTTTCATTATTATTACACATTACATTATTTCCGATTTCTGCACGTGTAATAGATTCTCCGGTTTTCAGATTCGTTACCTTCTCGCCGTCAAATTCCACATCATTGATCTCACAATTCAGATACTGCGCTCCTTTGGCACATATTTTTTCACGTAATGACTCACATGTTTTCATAACCGCCATTCCTGTTACATAAGTCGTACTGGACGCATAAGAACCGCAGTCATACGGAGATACATCCGTATCTACTCCATGCACAATAATCTCATCCATACTACAGTCCAGACAGTCTGCCGCTATCTGACTCAAAACAGTATCACAACCGGTTCCCATATCTGTAGCGCCGATCATCAAAGTATAGAATCCATCATCATTCACCTTGATAGAAACAGAGGCTGTATCCAGCGCAGAGATTCCGGACCCCTGCATTGCCATTGCAACACCGACACCGCGAACTTTTCCATTGCCCATATCAACTGCCGGATATTTGGAATCCCATCCGATCATCTCTTTTGCCCTTGCCAGACATTGATCCAAAGCACAGCTGGAGTTCGGTTCATTATAATATGCAGGCATAACCTGTCCTTCTTTCACCAGATTCATCTCACGCAATTTCACCGGATCCAGATTCATTTTCTCTGCCAGCTCTGTCACTGCAGATTCTACCGCAAATATTCCCTGCGTAGCGCCATATCCACGATAAGCGCCTGCAGACATCGTATTGGTATAAACGACATCGTATACAAACCGAAACGCCTCTGTTTTTCCATACAATGGAATAGACTTATGCCCCGACAAACCAACTGTCGTCGGTCCATGCTCTCCAAATGCACCTGTATTAGATAATGTATAGACATCAATCGCCTTAATGATTCCATTCTTATCTGCACCAACCCGAACACGCAGTTCCATCTCATGCCGCGGAGAAGATGCAATCATAGATTCTTCTCTTGTAAAAATCATTTTTGCCGGCTTGCCGGTCATCCAGGTTACAAACGCCGGATACATTTCCATTACTGCGGTTTGTTTTGCACCAAAACCGCCACCGATCCTTGGTTTGATCACACGCACTCTGGACTTTGGAATATCCAGCGCCGTTGCCATAATTCTTCTCACATGGAACGGAACCTGCGTAGAAGACACGATATTCAATCTTCCATAGGTATCCTTATATGAATATGCGCGGAACGTTTCCATCATCGCCTGCTGATTTGCCTTTGTATGATATACCTCATCCACCACATAATCACAGGAATCCAGAACCGCATCCACATCTCCTTCTCCGCATTCTTCATGCGCACAGAGATTTCTCTTATTATCAGCTCCAACCGGAATACAGCTCTTCCAATTTTCTTCCGGATGCACCAAAATCGGATTGTCTTTTGCTTTGCGGAAATCTAAAATCGGCTCCAACACATCATAATTTACCCGGATCAATTTCACCGCTTTTTTTACTGCCTCCTCGGTCTCACCGGCCACAATTGCAACCGGATCTCCGACAAAACGAACTCGTTTGTCCAAAATCAGACGGTCATACGGACTTGGCTCCGGATATGTCTGTCCTGCAAGTGTAAATCGTTTATCCGGACAATCCTTATATGTAAATACAGCTTCAATCCCCGGAACCGCCTTGGCACGACTTATGTTGATATCTTCAATCAATGCATGTGCATGCGGACTTCTCAACACCTTGACAACCAGACAATCCGCCGGAGCAAGATCATTTACATAAACGCCCTGACCGGTTACCAATGCTTCATAATCAACCTTTGGCACTCCCTTATTTACATACTTCATGCCTGCGCCTCCTTTCCGGATTCCTGAAACTCCATCCGTTTTGCTTTCATATATTTTTGAATCGCACGCAGCTGTCCCATATATCCGGTACAACGACAAAGATTTCCTGCCAGATATTCTTTCATTTCTTCAATCGTCGGATTATCTAATTCGCGCACCATAGCCAATACACTCATAATAAATCCCGGCGAACAGAACCCACACTGTTCTGCTCCTTCTTCTGCCAGAAATCGTCCAAACTCCGCAGCCTCTTCCTGCAGTCCTTCCAAAGTCGTCACTTCCTGATCTTCTACACTTGCAGCCAATACAGAACAGGACAAACGGGTTTTGCCATTGATCCATACAGTACAAAGCCCACAGTTCGTTGTCTCACATCCGCATTTCACGCTGACACATCCCAGCTTACGCAATACATCCAACAAAATACTGTCTGCGGCCACTTCTGTTTTTACTTGTTTTCCATTTAACCGAAACTGTACTTCCATCTTATCGTCCCTCCGTAATAATTGACTCCATTGCACGTGCAACCAAAACCTGAGCCAAATGCTTCCGGTATCTGGAACTGCCTCTCATATTGGAGCCATATCGGAAACTATCTGCAACTTCCTTGGCATACGCATCAAGCTGTTCCTTGGTTACATCATCCGGTATCGTCCATTCCTTTTCCAACAGCACAGCATGCATCGGTCTTGCACCAATTGAAAAATACCAATATTCTTTTCCATGTATTTTTCCCGTCACAACAGCGCATGTCAGCACCGGAAAATCAGTTTTGGTTTGACGTACAGAAAGATAACGAACCTTTCTTGGCTGCTTTCTGATGATAATAGAAAGTAAAAGATCTTTGTCTTTCTTTCGCTCTATAAATTCTCTTAAACGTATCGTTCCACCATTGTATAACTCTACAAAAGTATCCATTGCCAGCAAACAAGTCAGCACATCTGAGAACCCATATCGTCCATAAATGCTTCCCCCAACAGTTGCCTGATTGCGAAACTGTACTCCTACAATATGACGAACCGCCTCCTGAACAGCATCCCCACAATATGCCTTGATTTCTTCGCTCTGTTCCAACTGACACAGCGTACACATTGCACCGATCTTTATAACATGTTCTGTTTCTTCAATCTGATCTAACCCTAATTCCGACAAATCAATCATTGTCTTCACATTTGCATTGCCCAAACGCAACCACATCATACCGCCTTTTATCCGGCTGCTTCTAGCCTGATTCAATTCATAAGCTTCTTCCAAAGTTTTCGCCTTTACATAATTCTGAATCGTAAGCAAAACGTAATCCTCCTTTTTTGATATGAAGCATCATAAAACGCATTCTTATACTATTCTATCTTAACATTATAATTTCTAGTTATCAATAAATTTTATCATTTTATAAATCTCTTATCATTTTATAAATCTCTTAAAAATTTCTCCAGTCAAAAGAGATAGAAAAAGCTAATGTCTTCTGCATTCCTTTTCCATGCAGAAGACATTAGCTTTCATAAAATGTTTTCTTTTACTACATATACTTTCGAACGATCTGATTCATTGTCTCCCATTTCTTTTCCATATCCGCTACCAATTTGAACTGTGTACGACACCGGTCCAGATTGTGATACTCTCTGTGAATCTTAAAGTATGTATCTCCCTGTAAATAATCCGTCAGGAAACGCATTCCACACTCAAAAGTCATCACCTTAGCTCCCATTGGCAGCAACTCGATTTCCCTTGCCGTTAATTTGCCGCCGCAGCCTTCGATAAAGCCCTTTGCATAACTCTCGAACAACTCCATGTCACACCAGACTTTCTCCAGATCCGGTTCATCCTCAACAGCTGTACTGGCACCAAACCGTATAGAATCTCCAAAATCATTCATGGCAAGCCCCGGCATCACTGTGTCCAAATCAATGACACAGATTCCTTTTCGTGTTTCATGATCAATCATGATATTATTCAATTTCGTATCATTATGGGTTACTCTAAGCGGCAGTTCTCCTTTTGCCAGCATATCGCCAAATACATTTGCCACCTCTTCATGGTCCCGCACAAACTGGATTTCTTTCTGCACAGAGGCCGCCCGTCCGCAGACATCTTCTTCCACTGCCTTCAAAAATACCTGAAATCTTGCCTTCGTATCGTGAAATCCGGGAATCGTTTCATGCAGAGTCTCTGCAGGATATTCCGCTAACAATCTCTGGAAATTTCCAAAGGCAACTGCGCTCTGATAGAAATCCTCCGGACTTTCTACCTGCTCATAACTGGTTGCATCTTCAATGAATTTATAGCATCTCCAGTATTCTCCCTGATTGTCCACGTAATAAGAAAAGCCATCTTCCACAGGAATGATATTCAACGTCTCACGCTCCGGATTGCCTCCGTTTTCCACAATTTTCTTCCGCAGAAAAGAAGTAACGCCTTCGATATTTTCCATCAGTTCTTCCGGCTTTGTAAAAATATTTTTATTCATCCGCTGCAAAATAACGCGTTTCATTGTTCCATCTTTTTTCTTCAGTGTTACAAGAAACGTATCGTTGATATGACCGTTTCCATAGCGGATATTCTTCATGACCAGACCATCCAGTTGAAAGTGCAGTACCGCTTCTCCGTGATCTCCCCACACCGTTTCTGTGTAAATTCCTTCCTCCTTCATCTTCTGAATGGCATCTACCACTGTCTGCTTGTCTTCCTTATAAGTCACCCCATACCACTTATCCTTCGAAGTCAGTACGGAAACAACCGCCCGCCCTTCTTCCAGCAGTTTACTCACTACTGAAGGGAGAAAATACTCACATTTCAGTGGATTCTGTTTCAATCCCTGTTCCAGAAATTCTGCAAATCCATCCTTGATTTCCTTCAGAAATCCTTTGGAGAATCCCCACATATTCATCGATACAATGGCATCCATCGGAAGTTCCTCCCAGGTTTTGCCTTCGTCCTCTGTATAAAATGCCTGGTTTCCTCTTTTTTCAATATGCGTCCGCTCTGTCACTTCTGCCAGATTTCCATGATCATCCAGCGTACAGACTCCACGTGCCACATGACCGTTCTCTGTCAATGTATTCTTCAATTCATAGCCTACCATCGTGAATTGGTAAACTTCTTCCTCTTCCTGTGTGGACAGAAAATCATAGATTTTCTGAAATGCATCTCTGCCATAATAATCATCCGCATTGATCACTGCAAACGGTCCATCGATCACATCCATACAGCTCAGCACTGCGTGTGCTGTTCCCCAGGGTTTCACTCTCCCCTCCGGAACCTGAAATCCTTCCGGCAGATTATTCAGATCCTGATATGCATAGGCAACCTCAATATACTCTGCCATCCGATTTCCGATGACTTCTCGAAATTCTTCCTCATCTTCCTTTTTGATCAAAAAGACGACTTTCTCAAATCCTGCTCTTTTGGCATCATAAATAGAAAAGTCCATAATAATATGTCCCTGCTCGTCAATCGGATCAATCTGTTTCAGTCCACCATAACGACTCCCCATTCCTGCTGCCATAATCACCAACACCGGTTTATTCATTGTCTCTGCCTCCTGTTTATACCTTTTCCTATATTATTATTATACATTTTCTTTTTTCTCTACACATGCTACATTTTTGACTATTTTATGTGTATTTTTTCACATAAAGCCCCCTGCTCTTCGCCTGGACTCTTCTTACATCCAGAGTTATTTTCATAAAAAATAATCTACATAAATTCTCTATTTGGGTACTTTTTAAACTATATAAATAATGATACTATGATGTTAGGGTCAAAAGCCCTACTATAGTACCTTGAAAATTTTACACAAATC
>OMGQ01001035.1_pt1 | contig 18482 bp, 18 predicted proteins | sample 1646071 | NCBI WGS metagenome assembly OMGQ01 (sample SAMN05578585, study PRJEB25193) | human gut metagenome | biome: Human Microbiome; feature: human-associated habitat; material: feces | host: Homo sapiens | place: USA:Birmingham
AATTTTTATGCGGATGGTATTGCGTACTATGTAATCAACAACAATATGGGCTATGACGGGGATCTGGAGCTTGCACTGATTCCAGAGAGTTTCAGGACGGATGTGCTGAGAGAAAAGCTGGATGCCAAGGGCGTTCTGATTGAGAATTCGGATGCAGAACTGGCACTGTTTGCCCTGCTTTTTGAGTTCGACGGGGATGTGCGCCATATCCGCCACACTGACTATCAAGGCCACACCATTGTCGGATGGAAAGATAAAGGCAAAGACAGGGAATACTACGGATGCAACTGTTTATGCAGACTGGTACAAGGCGGTGTATCTGCCGGCTGCGGATCCGGCTTCCTTGCAGGCAGCTGATGGTGGAAAGTCTGTTGTGGATGCTACAGGAAATGGAAAAGCACTGAGCTGAGGGGGATTCGGATATGAGCATGATGAAGAAGATTGAGATTGACGGGAAGGCGGTTGCTTTTAAGGCATCTGCCGCCATTCCGCGTATTTACAGGATTAAATTTCAGAGGGATATCTACAAGGATTTATCTGTTCTGGAAAAGAGTATTGGGGACGGGGATCCGGAAAAGTCTTCCCTGGATCTGTTTTCCCTTGAGATGTTCGAGAACATTGCGTATGTGATGGCGAAGCATGCGGATCCGTCGATTCCGGATAATCCGGAGGAATGGCTGGATGAGTTTAATACATTCAGTATTTACCAGGTTCTGCCGAAGCTGATCGAGCTGTGGGGAATGAATATCAGGACGGATGTGGAGGCTAAAAAAAACTTCGCCCGACAGACCGTGAAATGACAACCCCATTATTCCTGTTAAGGTGTGTACAGTTAGGTCTATCAATGGCAGATTTGGAACTGCTGTCGATAGGTCTTATCAATGATATGTATGCGGAGAGTAGAAATGATGATTGCAAGTATGCGCAGCTTGCGACGCAGGAGGATTTCGACCGCTTCTAATTGAGAAATTGTCCGTTTTGTAGTATGATTATTCTCGTGGGCAGAGTCTCACGAGAATTTGAATTTGGAGAGGAGATATATTTATGAAGAAATTATTAGTTTTATTAGCATTTTTTGTTTTTTTTACTTGTTGGGTGCACAACCGAAGAACCAGACGAAGCAAAGCCAGTCATTTATTTATATCCTGAATCCAAACAGGAAATTGAAGTGAAATTAGATTATGCTGGTGAATTAACATGCACTTATCCAGAATATAAGAATGGTTGGGATGTTGTAGCATATCCAGATGGAACATTAGTAGACAATGCAACAGGAGAAGAATATTCATACTTGTTCTGGGAAGGAAACTCAGACACCGAATATGATTTAAGTAAAGGCTATGTAATAGCAGGTGAAGATACTGCAAAATTCTTAGAGGAAAAACTTGCCGAATTAGGATTGAACAGAACAGAGGCAAATGAATTTATTGTTTATTGGCTTCCAAAAATGCAGAGTAATTCATATAACCTAATCACTTTTCAAAATGATATATATACAAATTTAGCAAAGTTAGAAATTACACCTAATCCAGATAGTGTTCTTCGTGTCTTTATGGCATACAAGGCTTTGGATGAACAAATTGAAATTGAGGAACCTGTTATTGAGCCATTTGAACGAAAAGGATTTACTGTTATTGAATGGGGTGGGGCTGAGATTAAATAAATTCCAAGCTTACGGAGAGTTTGGAAGCAACAGAAGATTTGAATTTGGCGAGGAGAATATGCGATGAAAGTCTATGATATTTCTCAAGAAGTTTTTAGTTGTGAAGTATATCCTGGTGACCCTATACCGGAGAAAAACGTGTTGAAATCAATGCAAAAAGGTGAAGTATATAATTTAACTGCATTTAGCATGTGTGCACATAACGGTACGCATATAGATGCTCCGTTTCATTTTATTAGAGATGGAAAAACGGTTGATGAGATATGCTTGGAAGCATTTGTGGGAATGGCTTATGTGGCAGAACATAACGGGATTGTTACGGGCAATGATGCTACAGAAATAATAGAAAAAGCCAAAAAACAGAGTTCTGATGCATCAAAGAGAGTTCTGATTAAAGGCAATGTCGAGGTATCACTAGAAGCAGCAAGGGTTTTTGCATCTTCAGATATTATGCTTCTGGGTAATGAATCACAAACGATAGGACCACAAGATGCTCCGATGGCAGTACACCTTACGCTTTTGGGTTCTGATGTTGTTTTACTTGAAGGAATTCGTTTGTCGGAAGTGTCTGAGGGTGTTTATTTCTTAAATGCTGCTCCGCTGAATTTATCAGGTGCGGATGGTTCACCATGCAGAGCTGTATTGATAGATATTGATGAGAGATAGATTTCAGTAAGCCAATATGTTTAACTGAGAGCTGAGTTTGAAGTTGTAGGTGAGTATGATGGGAAAGAAATTATCAGAAAAGACTTTGGAAGAACTGTGGCAGTTGTTCCCTATATATTTAACAGAACATCAATCTTGTTGGCAAGAATGGTATTCAGAGGAAGAAAGGTTATTGAAAAATGCCCTTTCTTCAACTGAAAGAATAAGTCATATTGGAAGTACGGCGGTTTCTTCTATATGGGCAAAACCAATTATTGATATTTTGGTAGAAGCTCCAAAGGAAAGCCGTTTACTGGATTATAAGGATTTGATTATTAACAGTGGCTATATTTGTATGTCACAGACTGAGAATAGTTTGTCTTTTAATAAGGGATATACAGAGAATGGTTTTGCCGAGCGAGTATTTCATTTGCATTTGAGATATGCAGGCGATAACAATGAATTGTATTTTAGAGATTATCTCATTGAGTATCCGGATGTTGCAAAGGAATACGAGGAATTGAAATTAAAGTTATGGAAGAAATATGAGCATAACAGAGATGGCTATACAAATGCGAAAACAGAACTTGTAAAGCGATATACAGATAAAGCAAGGATTCTGTATGGGAATAGGTACTAACAAATTTCAGTCTTGTGGATAGATTGAAAGCACGCAATTATTTGAAAGTTGTAGGTGAGAGGATATGAAAAACTTATATATAATCGGCGGAACAATGGGAGTCGGCAAAACTGCTGTTAGCCAGCAATTAAAATCTGATTTGCCCAATAGTGTATTTCTTGATGGGGATTGGTGTTGGGATGCAAACCCTTTCCACGTAACCAATGAAACCAAAGCAATGGTAACAGATAATATTTGTTACTTACTAAATAACTTTTTACATTGCTCTGCTTATGAAAATGTGATTTTCTGCTGGGTAATGCATCAACAGTCCATCATAGATTCTATTTTGGAAAAATTGGATACACAAAACTGTGAGGTGAAATGTGTTTCACTTATTGCTGATGAAGCCAATTTGCGAAGGAGACTGATTAAAGATGTGGAAAAAGGTATTCGTTCTAAGGATGTAATTGAGAGAAGCGTAGCAAGAATCCTAATGTATGAAACACTCAATACGATAAAAATAGATACTAATGAAAAATCGGTATCTATGATTGCAAATGAAATTGAGTATTTATGATGCTACAAAGACCGTTTGTGGAGGAAACAGAAACTTTCAGTTTGCTTCTCTACTTTGCGTAGGTAGTAAATCATCCGCCCAGCATTTATGATATTTTTACCGGAGGTGCATGAGTATGAATCAATATGTAACAGGAGCAGTGATTAAAGAACTGCGGGAAAAATATCATCTAACACAGGCTGAACTTGCTGAGAAATTGAATGTTTCAGATAAAACAGTTTCTAAATGGGAAACAGCAAAAGGATATCCGGATATTTCTTTGCTTGAACCAATCGCAAAGGTTTTCGGTATTTCAGTCACAGAACTGATTTCAGGGAATGCAGTCAGTAATGTGAATGTTTCAGCCAATATGATGCGTTCAAAGTTTTATGTTTGCCCGGTTTGTGGGAATAGTATTCACAGCATGGGAGAAGCTGTCATTCAATGTCATGGTTTAATTCTTACACCATGCCAGGCAGAAGAAACAGATGAGAATCATATGATTTTTATTGAGAGAGTTGAGGATGAATATTATGTTCGTGTTGAGCATGATATGACGAAACAGCATTATATTTCTTTTATTGCTGCATTGTCGCCAGATAAGCTGCAGATGGTGAAATTATATCCGGAAGGAAATGCGGAAGCGAGATTTAAAATAAACGGGGTTAAAAAGATTCTGTTTTATTGTAATCGGGATGGGATGTTTTTTATCAATGTCGTAAAGGGAATTGATGACAAGCAGACCGCTTACGATGACATAGAAGAGAGAAGGGAATTAGAACAGGCAGCAAAGATGTTGTTTGGATAGGATCGAAGAATAAAAATGTTGTATGGCATCTGTCAAAATGATGGGTGCCTTTTTTGTGCTCAAAAATAGGAAGGGAAGAGATGTTTAAGTTTGATATAAAGGAGATTTCAAAAGAAGATGCCCTGAAAATGATTCAGAAATATCACTATTCCAATACTCTTCCGAAGATAAATAAATTTTTTCTGGGATTCTTTCTGGATGAGGAACTGGTCGGTGTGGTTACGCTTGGATGGGGAACAAGGCCGCGACACACGATACAAAGGATATTTCCGAGTCTGGACACAAAGGATTATTTGGAAATAGGACGAATGTGTATGACAGAGGAGATGCCACGAAACAGTGAATCCCAGATGTTATCACAACTTGTGAAATGGATTCACAGGAATATACCTGAGTTGAAGATATTATTTACCTGGGCAGATGGAATGGTCGGTAAGGTTGGATATGTGTATCAGGCATCTAATTTTATTTATGCCGGATATTCTGATGGGGAAATGTACATGAAAGACGGTGTGAAAATTCATGTGCGACAGATGAAATCATTTTTAGTATCGGATGGACAGAAAGATGAGCGTATTACTGTAAGACCGACAGCAGAGCAGATGAGAAAATACAACATTCTTCATTTTAAGGGGAAACAGTATAGATATCTGATGTTTTTATGTGGAAAGCAGGAGAAACAGAGATTATTGAATGAATGTCTGATTGATTTAGGTCTTCCCAGACCAAAGGATGATGATTTGTCTTGGCGGGTAAAGAACCGGACAACAGGGAAGTGGGTGGATTGTGATAAACCACCATATGTAACAGATGTAGATCAGAAGACAAAAGGTCTTGTGAATCTTAGAGAATAGATGGATTTGACGGAGCAGAAATGCTTCTTTTTTTGTGCTTAAAACGGGAGGTGAGAGGATAAATGGCAAGCAGAATACAGGGTATTACCGTAGAAATTGGTGGCGATACCACGAAACTTACAACAGCATTAAAGGGTGTGAACAGTGAAATCCGTAATACACAGTCACAGCTTAGAGATGTGGAAAAACTGCTGAAATTAGATCCAGGCAATACGGAGCTCTTATCCCAGAAGCAGAGATTACTGAACGAAGAGGTTCAGGCGACAAAGGAAAAACTGGAGGCTTTAAAGACTGCCAGTGAACAGGCAAATGCCGCTTTGGAGCAAGGGACGATAAGTAAAGACCAGTATGATGCACTCCAGAGGGAAATCATCGCAACGGAGCAAGCTCTGGAAGATTTGGAAGAACAGGCAGAGCAATCGGCGGTGGCATTACAGAAAATTTCAGTAACCGGTACAAAGTTTCAGGAGGTTGGCGGAAAGATAGAAAGTGTTGGAAAGTCACTTTTGCCAATGTCTGCAGCAGTTACCGGAATCGGTGTGGCTGGGCTTAAGGTTGCAACCGACTTTGAAAAAGCAATGTCCGGTGTTCAGGCAATAACAGGAGCAACCGGTGCGGAATTTGAGAAGCTTCGTGAGACAGCCATTGATTTGGGTGCGACAACAGCGTTTTCTTCCGGAGAAGTTGCAGAAGCCATGACAGAGATGGCAAAGGCCGGATGGTCTACCACTCAGATTATTGATGGTATGTCCGGTGTTCTGGATGCAACAGCAGCTTCCGGAGAAAGCCTTGCAACAGTTTCTACGATTGTTGCAGATGCAATTACCGGATTTGGATTATCTGCAAAGGATTCCGCAAGAGTGGCGGACCTTATGACACAGGCGGCAAACTCCGGCACCATCGGGGTATCTGACTTGGGAGAATCCTATAAGTATGTGGCTCCTCTGGCTCAATCCATGGGGTTATCCATTGAAGATGTGACAACAGCATTATCCGCCATGTCTATGGCCGGTATCAAAGGTTCTCAGGCAGGTACATCACTTAGAACAGTGCTTGCAAACATGGCGAAACCATCCAGTACGGTGGCTTCTGCAATGGATGAATTGAACTTAAGCATTACAAATAGCGATGGTTCTTTTAAATCGTTGGATGAAATCATCACAACTATGCGAACAAGTTTCAATGGATTGACGGATGACCAGAAAGCCTATTATGCAACAGCACTTGCCGGAAAAGAAGGTATGTCCGGTCTGATTTCCTTGCTCAATCTAACACAGGAAGAATATGATGCACTGACTGCTTCCATGAATAACTGTACAGGTGTTGCCGGAGAGACAGCAGCGGTCATGCAGGACAATTTGCAGAGCAAGGTGGAACAGCTTGGAGGTGCATTGGAATCTCTGGCAATTAAGTTGTCCGAGTATGTGATTCCGTTCCTGACAGGTTTGGTGGAGAAGATTACTGCAGCGGTGGATGCCTTTACTAATATGAATCCAATGGTGCAGAAAGCAGTTTTAGTCATTGGCGGAATCCTGGCTGTTGCCGGTCCGATTCTGATTGTGGTCGGAAAGATTATTACAGCGGTTGGTACGATCATGACAATCATCCCTAAACTTGGGGCAGCTATCAATGCCGTGAAAACAGCAATGTTGGCACTGAATACAACCATGCTTGCCAATCCGATATTCCTGATTATTGCAGCCATTACCGCACTGGTAGCGGCTTTTATTTATTTGTGGAATACAAATGAGGATTTCAGGAAGTTTTGGATTGATTTGTGGGAGAACATCAAGGAAGTTGCTATAGCGGTATGGACTGCGATTAGAGAGTTCTTTGTTTCTGCATGGGAAGCAATCAGCAATGCGGCACAGACCATTTGGAATGGGATTAAGAAATTCTTCTCAGCACTATGGGAAGGTATCAAAACGATATTTACAACAGTGTTGAATGTGATCAGTACGATTGTGACTACCTATTTTAATATCTACAAGACAATCATCACAACCGTATTCAATGCAATAAAGACTGTGATCACAACAGTGCTGAATGCGATAAAGACGGTCATCATAACCGTATGGAATACGATTAAGACCATATTCACCACAGTCTTGAATACCATTAAGTCTGTGGTATCAGGAGCATTTAATGCAATGTGGAATGGTATCAAGAATACGATATCAGGCATTGTGAATACCATTAAAACCGGATTCAACAATGCAGTCAGCTTTGTCAAAAATCTGGCGTCTTCTGCATTCCAATGGGGAGCAGATATTATTCAGGGTATTGTGAATGGTATTAAGAGTTGCATTGGAAAGGTTAAGGATGCCGTGACGAATGTTGCAGAGACAATCCGTTCATTCTTGCATTTCTCTGTTCCAGATGAAGGACCTCTTACGGATTATGAAAGTTGGATGCCTGACTTTATGAGTGGTCTTGCAAAAGGGATTGAACAGAGTAAAAACATGGTGACGAAAGCTGTGGAAGGAGTTGCTGGGGATATGGTTATCAGCCCACAGATGGCGATAGCCGGATATGGAACTGATATGAACCTGAAAGCACCGACAGCAACAGAAAGCATTAGTGGTATCACATCTGCCATTACTGAGGCACTTAGCCGGATGAATGGTCAGAATGGTGATATTGTCATTCCGATTTATCTGGGTGGAACAATGCTTGATGAAGTAATTGTGGATGCTCAGCAGAGAATGAATTTAAGAAGTGGAGGAAGGTAAGATGGCATTTTTTGAATATTTGAAATTTGATGGGGTTGTCCTTCCTCTGCCGGATTCTTATGATGTAAGTCTTTCAGCAGTGGAGGCAGACAGCAGTGGAGAGACAGAAGCTGGAACCACACAGCGAGATGTAGTTAGACAGGGTGTTGTTAATATTTCTGTGGCATTTTCTGTGACGGTCACATGGTTAAAGAAGCTAACAGCTTATTCCAAACAGGATAAGTTGTCGGTGGACTATTTTGATACGGAGACAGCAGAAATGAGGAATACAGAAATGTATGTGGAAGGGTTTAAGGCGAAGTTGGAAAAGGATACGTCCTATAGAGGTTTATGGACGGTGTCCTTTACTTTGAAAGAATTTTAATAGAATTGCATCGATGTGTTTTCTGGATTATAATGGCCATGTGCGTGAATGAAAGTTACGCTCAATTTGAATTTTCTGTTCCCTAAAGAGTGAAAAGCGCTTAAAATAAGGAATGCAACCTTGAGTTGCGTAAATGCAAAAGTAGGTTGGTGGAAAGAAAAAGGGAATTGAGTTATTTTTGTATATGCAAGGGATTGCAATAATTATGAAATGAGGATTAAACGATGAGTTTTGGAGAAAATCTAAAAAATGTTAGAAAGCAACGAGGCATTACACAAGAAGAACTGGCAGAAACATTGGGTGTTTCAAGACAAGCAATTTCTAAATGGGAATCAGATAATGGCTATCCTGAAACAGAAAAACTATTACTTCTTTCAAAAAAATTAAATATTTCCTTAGACTATTTAATGAACGATGCTTCAGAAATACAAGAGAAAGAAGCAACGGAAGAAAAGACTGTTGTTATTGCTCCATCAGGCAAAATTGCTATTACAACATATGATAAGCAAAATGTAATAGTTTGTCATTCTGTAAAAAGTTCTAATATATTGTTTCCACATAAAGACGAGCCAGAGTATATTTTATTGGGAATTGATAAGGTGACTTTTTGGGGAGAGCACACAACAATTCTTGGCTGGTACGAAACATTAGAAAATATTGAGAAAGAAATTAAGGAGATAGCGGAAGCTATTAACAATGGTGATGGTGCATATAGTCTTAAATATAATGCAGAGATAGAACTGGTAGGTTTCTTTGGTGCGCCTAAGATAAAGAAGTAGTCACACGAAACTTCCAGTTTGTACCTGATTATAAAACAGAATAAAAGATTTTAGGGACATCTATTAGAGTAATCTGATGGGTGTTCTTTTTATATGGAGGTGTTGCTTTTGTACCCAGTAAGTGATGCTTTCCTGCTAGCGGTGCAGGAGAACACGAGAAATTATTACTGGACGGGTGTTATTACAACAAAGTCCGGTGCAAAATATGAGTTTGCAAACAAGGATATTGTAAAGGGAAGCGGATATATTTCTTCCCAGTGCTGTGGCAGTACAGAAATGGAGCTTGGTACGGTTTATTCTTCTGAAATGGGGATTACATTGTTTTCAGAAATTGACCGGTACACTTTGGAAGATGGTCTGATTGAGCTGTTCTATCATTTACGACTTCCGGATGGAACCTATGAGGAAGTCCCAATGGGGATTTTTGAGATCAGTGAAGCCAACAGGCATATCCGCTGTCTGGAAATTAAGGCATATGACTATATGCTCCGATTTGAAAAAGATTTTAATACAACAGATACCATTGGAAATGCTTATGAGATCATCAGTCTATGCTGCAAGGCATGTGGTGTGGAGTTTGCCCATACACAGACTGAGATTGAAGCCATGCCAAATGGTACAACGGTACTTTCTATTTATTCTGAAAATGACATTGAAACCTACAGGGATGTCCTGTTCTATATGGGACAGATCCTTGGAGGTTTTTTCTTTATCAACAGGTCTGGAAAACTGGAATTGAAAAAATATGGAACCGAAGCTGTGATGGAGATCAGCAACAAGCAGAGATTTTCCAGTAGCTTTTCTGATTTTATCACCAGATACACTGCGGTCAGTTCCACCAATATGAAGACCCAGACGGCGGAATATTATGCTCTGGAGACAGATGATGGGCTGACCATGAATCTTGGTGTGAATCCATTTTTGCAGTTCGGTACGGATGACACGAGAAAAGAACTTTGTACCAATATCCTAAATGACATTGCTGTTATCAGATATGTACCTTTTGATTCAGAGACAATCGGGAATCCGGCATTGGATGTGGGAGATGTTCTGAGATTCAGCGGTGGCCATGCAGATAGTGAGCAGATCACCTGTATCACATCTTCAAATTGTAGGATTGGCGGAAAGCATACACTGAAATGTGTTGGTAAGAATCCAAGACTTGCCCAGGCAAAGTCAAAAAATGACAAGAACATTTCCGGACTTCTGAATCAGGTGGATGCCGGAAAGATAGGTATCCACACTTTTACTAATGCATCTGCTTACACTTTAGGTGATACAGATACGAGGATCATCAGCATTGAGTTTGCCACAACGGAAGAAAATCATGCCCAGTTCTTTGGACAGGTCATTGTGGATGCTGTAGCGGTGCAGACGGAACGTACTGCTAGTGCCAAAGGAACTGTGACCATACCAAACACGGAAACAGATGCGGAGACAGGGGAAACAACAGAATCCCCGATTTCAGTAGAGGTGGAGTTGCCAGTTACATGGACGGAGGATGGAAGAGTCCTCTGCCATGTTACATTTGAACTGAATGACACGATAAATACATTGCATTGTCCGGTGGAAACGTGGATGAGTGGGAAACACATTCTTTCCTTATATTATCCGATTGAAAGTGTGGTACCGAATATCACGAATACGTTCAATGTGTATCTTAGGATGGAGAATGGAACCGGTGCAGTCGGTATCGGTGATTGTATCGCATCCATCAGCGGACAGGCGATGGCAGCGGCTGCAGCATGGGATGGAAAGATTGAGATTGAAGAAAAAGTAGGAAGATTTGTGATTGGTGGTGGTATGGATTCCAAAGGCATTACCGATACAGTTGCAACACAGATCATTGAATATGTACAGAGAAGTTATACAGACCAGGTACAGGGAAGAAGTGCGATCGGTGCGTTCTGCCGACCTGTGGCTGTGGAATAGGAGGTTTTTATGAAGTTGAAAGGAACAGCGGTCATTGAACTGACGGATGTAAATACTGGAGAGGTGGAATCTTATACAGAAGAGAACATGGTCACCAATGCGGTCAATAACATCTTAGGACTTAATCCAATGGCTGTATTTTATTGTGAAGCAGATTATTCGACCGGACTTGTCTGGACGGATAACCTTCTCCCAATCTGCCCGAACATGATTGGGGGCATTCTGCTTTTTCCGAAAGCATTGGAAGAAAATGCAGATAACATTTATGTGGGTTCGGATAATCTGCCGGTAGCCTATGCATCCAATGATGTCAATTCTACCGCAAATACTACAAGAGGAAGTCTGAATCTGACGGAGAGCAAGGTGCTGGATAATGGCTATAAGTTTGTATGGGAGTTTACTGCCAGTCAGGGGAATGGAACGATTGCGGCTTTGGCACTTACCAGTGCCCTTGGTGGTCAGAATGGATATGGCAGCAGTGTGGCAGATGCCAGTACATTCTTGCAGTTAAAGGATGTAGATATCGGAAATCTGGGGCTTGCAAAACAGATGGTACTTTTTGAAACAGTGGAAGTGGATTTTGAGAATGATATTCTGTATTCCATCACTTTTGAAGATTCCAGTGTGATCGTGCGTAAAATAAGGATTCCGATTTTCAGTATCGGGCTGAATGAGAAGATTGATGACTCGACCTATACCGTACTGCAAGAGAAGGCAATCACGACTTCCACGTTTAAATTTCTTGGAAGTTACACGTTGTATGGAGAGTTCATGGATGGACAGGATGGATACTGGTATGGATTTTCCAATGAAGAAAATTCATCCGGAGATGCCACAATGGTGTGGGTGAAGATTTCCAAGGAGGATTATTCCATTGAGGAAGGGACTTGGACACTTTCCAATACGTACCTGCAGGCAGTGGGTGAGCGAGCAACAGATTCCAGTTATCCGGAAAGGATCTGTAACTGTTGTATGAGAAATGGGTATCTGTATGTACCTGCTTACAATAAGAAGGGAATTTATAAGATTAACGTTAACAACTCAGCAGATGTAACTCTAATTGAGTTTGGTTTTACATCCGGGAATAGTCCTTTGTGTGAGAGTGGTACTTGTGAATTGTACCTGACTCTGATCGGGGATTTGATCATTGCCGGTGATTATCAGATCACTGCTACAGATACTGTAATAAAGACAAAGGGAAATGAAAGACTGAACAATGCGGCTACACCATTGTTCCAGTACAAGCATTTCCTTCTGGGATGGGGTGGCAGTTATGGAAACGAGTACAGGACGATGTATCTCTTAACACCGTATCTTGCGACCATAAACAATCTTTCGTCAGCGGTGGTAAAAACCACAGATAAGACCATGAAGATCACTTACACGCTGACAGAAGAAACAGAATAAAATTTGTGAATGAGCGATTGTCGGAAATGGCAGTCGCTTTTTCTATACAAAAAATGAAGGAGGACTTTGATTATGAAAGAATTTTGGAATGTGATTCAGATGATCTTTACGGCTGTCGGTGGATGGCTCGGATATTTTCTGGGTGGTTATGATGGTCTGCTCTATGCACTGGTGGTGTTCATGGTGGCGGACTATATCACAGGTGTCATGTGTGCAGTTTCTGATAAGAAGCTGTCCAGTTCCGTGGGATTCAAGGGCATCTGTAGGAAGGTACTTATTTTGATGCTTGTAGGTATTGCAAATCTTTTGGATGTGCAGGTCATTGGAACAGGAGCAGTTCTTAGGACAGCTGTGATTTTCTTTTATCTGTCCAATGAGGGCGTGTCTTTACTGGAGAATGCAGGACATCTTGGTTTACCGATTCCGGTGAAACTGAAAGAGATTTTGGCTCAGCTCCATGACAGGGCAGAAAGTGATGGTGACGACAATGAAATTGGTTAAGAGTATTCTGACAAAGAATCCGTGTTATACAGCCGGAAAAAAGATTACAGTGAAAGGGCTTATGCTCCATAGTGTAGGGTGTCCTCAGCCGAGGGCATCCGTTTTTATTAACAGTTGGAACAGGGCGGATTATGATAATGCCTGTGTTCATGCGTTCATTGATGGCAATGACGGAACTGTGTACCAGACACTTCCGTGGAATCATCAAGGTTGGCATGGCGGTGGTGCTTGTAATAATACACACATCGGTGTAGAAATGTGTGAACCGGCTTGTATCAAATATACCGGTGGTTCTACATTTACCTGTTCCGACAAGGCGACTGCAAAGGCGGTAGCAAAGAGAACCTATGAAGCGGCTGTGGAACTGTTTGCCATGCTTTGTAAGGAGTATGACCTGAATCCTCTGGCAGATGGTGTTATCATCAGCCATGCAGAAGGTCATAAAAGGGGTATTGCAAGCAATCATGGAGATCCGGAACATCTCTGGAGACAGCTTGGTATGGGGTATACCATGGATGGATTCCGTAAAGATGTGAAATCTGCCATGAAAGAAAAAGTATCCGGAACACAGGCAACAGTATTTGCAAATCTTTCCGAACAGGAAGTGATTGAAAAGGTGGAGGCATTGTTTACCGATGATCAGAAGAAAAGCGGTATTTTGGCATCTGTTTCTCTTGCTCAGTTCATCTTGGAGAGTGGATACGGAAAGAGCGAACTCGCCCAGAATGCCAATAACTGTTTTGGTATGAAGAAATCCCTGTCTGGCAATACATGGAGTGGTTCAGTGTGGGATGGAAAGTCTGTGTACACAAAGCAGACAAAGGAGCAGAACGCAGATGGTTCTTATGAAACTATCACAGCGGATTTCCGTAAGTATGCGTGTGTGGAAGATTCTATTGCAGACCACAGTGCCTATCTGCTTGGTGCCATGAATGGCAGTAAGAAGAGGTATGAGGGCATTGCCGGAATGACGGATTATAAGAAAGTGGTACAACTTATCAAGGATGGCGGGTACGCCACATCCCTGACCTATGTGGAGAAGCTGTGTTCCATCATTGAGACGTGGAATCTGACACAGTATGATGTGAAAGAGACTGTTGCAGAACCGGAAAAGTGGTACAGAGTCCGTAAAACATGGGCAGATGCAAAGAGCCAGAAGGGTGCCTATAAGGTGCTTAAAAATGCAAAGGCATGTGCAGATAAGAACGATGGATATGCTGTTTATGACTGGAATGGCAATGTGGTGTATGCACCATCAAAAACATCCGAGCCGGATCAGAAAGAGGTTTCTTACCGTGTGCGTGTCAGCATTAAGAACTTGAATATCAGAAAAGGACCAGGCACGAATTATGATAAGATTGGCAAATATACCGGTATCGGTGTATTTACCATTGTCGCAGAAGCTGATGGAGATGGTGCAACGAAATGGGGCAAGCTGAAAAGCGGTGCTGGATGGATTAGTTTGGATTATGCAAAGAAAATATAAGATGTAATGTATTGACCTGTGGGTGCTGTTGTGGTGCTCGCAGGTCTTTTTTTGTGTTTTCAAAGGGCAATTTTTGCCCTTTGGATTGCCCTTTGGAAAACCAAAGTGTCAGAAAGCCTGTTCCAAAGGTTCAATTTGATACTTTGAAAAATTTTTTTAATGGGGTTAAAATTCACATCATTTCCTTTGCCTGTGACATAGGAGGGAATCCCTCACTATGTTTTGGAGGTGGCGGTATGAGCAACCATGAAAATGTGAGTATCAGTCAGGAAGAAATTGATAGAACAGCACGTATCAATATGGAAGTGTGTGCCACTTTTGTGGCAAGAATGATTCAAAAATATGGGCATGAAGTATTGGCGGAAATCGAAGAAATGAAGGCAAAAGAGAATACGAATGAGCAGTGAGATGAGCCGGTTACATTTTTTTTGTAATCGGCTCATTTTACCCGCTGACGCAATCGAAAAAGTGCGTTATATTTTAGATCCAGACACGAAAGACGAACAATCCTTGAGCAACCACAAAGGGGGATATGATGAGAAAGAAAAAATGTTATATATACACCAGAGTATCCACAATGGCTCAGACAGAAGGTTACAGTCTGGAGGCACAGGTGGAAAGACTCCGCGAATATGCAGAATATAGAGATTTACAAATTGTTGGTGAATACTGTGATGCTGGTAAATCTGGAAAAAGCATTAAGGGAAGACCGGCATTTCAGGAGATGTTGGATGACATCGTAAACGGGAAAGATGATATTTCTTATGTGTTGGTTTTCAAATTATCCAGATTTGGAAGAAACGCTGCAGATGTTCTTAAGTCCATGCAGTTACTAAATGATTATGATGTGGATTTGGTATGCGTGGACGATGCGATAGATAGTTCCACTCAGGGCGGAAGACTTACGCTGGCGATTTTGTCAGCAGTGGCAGAAATCGAGAGGGAGAACATAACCGTACAGTTTAATGCCGGAAGAATGCAGAAGATTTTGGAAGGCGGGTGGCCGGGCGGACCAACACCATATGGCTATCGCAATGTTAAAAAGAAGATGCAGATTGAGCCAACAGAAGCAGAGTTGGTAAAGAAAATGTTTGAAGCCTTTCTGCTGGATGGAATGACAACCACATCTGTTGCGGCCTATATGAATGAGAATGGTTATCGTAGGATGATTAAAGGAGAGGAAAGACCGTTCACTTATGACTTTGTTACAAATGCTTTAGGGAATCCTTTTTATTGTGGAAAGATTCTATATGGAAAGCGTAGCAAGAAAAAAGAAGTTCTGACCATTCAGGGAACGCATGAACCTATTATTAGTGAAGAACTGTGGGAACAGGTGCAAGAGAAGAGGAAAGCATTATCAGTCAAGTGGGAAAAGATAGATGATCCTGAAAGAATCAGTATATTGTCCGGTTTGGTTAAATGTCCTCTATGTGGCAGAGGCATGATTGCTACTAAGAGTAAGCATGTGAATAAGAACAGAGGCGGTCATTATAAGACTATCCATTATTATTCTTGTAGACAACATAGAAAAGCCAGTGGTCGTGAATGTTCCTTTAAGCGCATTCTTAATCAGTCAAAGATTGATTCCAGTGTATTTGAAATCTTTTCCGGAATTACAGAGTTGCCGGAGTACCATGAAATGATAGCAAATGTATTAGGAAATCAGCCATCGGTGGAACTGTTGGAGAGCGAAATGAAATCTCTGAGGAAACAGCTTAGAAGTTACGAGACACAAAAACGAAAACTGGGAGAAGAGTTGGACGCACTTGATATTCTTGATGATGATTACGACAAAAACTATGACAGGATACAGTCTGAAATAGATGAAATCTATGACAGGATGGATGATGCAGAATCTTCTATATCTAAAGTGAAAAAGAAACTGTCTGCGGTTAAGAACGGTATCCGTTCTGTAGAAAAGGTAAAGGAATTGGTGGAACACATGCGGTTGTTATTTCCTAAAATGACCTGTGAAGAGCAGAGGGAGATGTACAGATTGTTCATTGAGAGAATCGACATATACCCGGAAGAACAGGACAATGGGAAAATGATAAAGAGCATCACATTCAAGTTTCCTATCTACTATGAAGACTATGAAACTGTACCGACCAGAACTCCTGATGATCAGATAGGTTTTGTATTGGATTGTGAATCGTTTGGTCTGACCGTTGCAGAGGCAAACGCAACGTATGTGGAAATAAAAGCGTATATATTGGAAAAGTTCGGTGTGAAAGTTTCCAATTTATATATCGCTCAGATAAAAAAGAAATATGGGTTGGATATGGGGTTAAATTATAATCTGTCCAAAAAAGAAAATGCAAGAGTTCCAACCTGTCCAAAAGAAAAAGAGGCATATATCATAGATGCATTGAAACATTTTCGGATGTTGGATATGTCGGTGGAAATGGAGGCGTAGCAAATGCAGAATAAAAGATTAAAATGTTATATATACATCAGGGTATCTACTGCCATGCAAGTGGATGGTTACAGTTTGGAAGCCCAGAATGACAGGCTTACCAAATATGCAGAATTTCAGGGGATGGAAGTAGTCAAGGTTTACTGTGATGCCGGTAAATCCGGAAAGAACATCACAGGCAGACCGGAGTTTTCACAGATGCTTCAGGATGTGGCAGATGGTAAAGACGGAGTGGATTATATCCTGGTATTCAAATTATCGCGTTTTGGAAGAAACGCAGCGGACGTTCTGAACTCATTGCAGTATATACAGGATTTTGGTGTAAATCTTATCTGTGTGGAAGATGGAATTGATTCATCAAAAGATTCTGGAAAACTTACCATTACAGTATTGTCCGCGGTTGCGGAAATCGAGCGAGAGAACATTCTGGTGCAGACAATGGAAGGACGTAAGCAGAAAGCCAGAGAGGGAAAATGGAATGGTGGCATTGCTCCATTTGGATATACGCTGGATTCTAAAAATAGTACGCTGATTATCAATCCGGAAGAAGCAGAATTGGTAAAACTCATTTATCAGAAATATGTATATGAAGATATGGGTTTGGATACGATAGCAAGTTTCTTGAATGATCGTGGGTATAAAAAGAAGAAGACCAGAAGACGTGAGTTGGATTATTTTACAAGAGGGACGGTAAAGAATATCCTGGATAATCCAGTATATGCGGGTAAAATTGCATACGGGAAAAATGTTACCGAAAAGGTAAAGGGGACCAGAGACCAGTTCCGAAGAGTCAAGAGTGACGAATATCTTTTGGTAGATGGTCTCCATGATGCCATCATTGATGAAGAATTGTGGATGCAGACTAAAGCCAAAAGAAAAATAACTGGGGTAAAATGGAACAAGACGCATAGTCTGGAGCATGAACACATTTTATCCGGCATTATAAAATGTCCGATATGTGGACATGGTCTGAGTGGTACGGTAAGACGTCGCAAGAATAAGAAAACCGGAGATTATGTGGATGATTTCTATTATCGCTGTCAACACAGACACAAGATTGATGATGAGCATTTCTGCAATTTTCAACCGTCCCTTAATCAGAATGATTTTAACCATGAAGTGGAGCAAGTAATTCTGGATATGGTAAACCATGAGAACTTCCGTCAGTTTGTTATGGATAAGGTAAACACAAAGGTTGATGTAAGTGCTCTGGAAGAAGAAAGAGAGAGAATACGAAAACTGCTCAGACAGGTAATGGGGGCAAAAGCAAAGCTTACCGACATGCTTGATAAGTTGGATGTGATGGATAAGCATTATGACCGAAAGTATCAGGACATGCACGACAGACTGGATAATCTGTACGATAAGATTTCCGAGTATGAAGACAGCATTGCAGATATCACAGCGAGAATTGAAGCTGTGTATGGAAATCAGATTACCGGAAAGCAGATATACGACATTCTGGTACATTTTGAAATGATGTACTATAAAATGACGGACCTTGAAAAGAAAGAATTTATGAAAGACTTCATAAACAGTATTGAACTTTATCCAGAAAAGATGGATAATGGAAGCATCGTGAAGCAGATAAACTTTAAGTTCGGTGTTTATTATGAAGGGCATGAAACTATGGATATTCGGTTGCTCAACGAAAAAACAGTCGAGTGCGTAGTATTGATGTCACGGGTTGAGAAATAAGAGCGCGGAAATAGCTTGA
>OMGQ01001037.1_pt1 | contig 18462 bp, 19 predicted proteins | sample 1646071 | NCBI WGS metagenome assembly OMGQ01 (sample SAMN05578585, study PRJEB25193) | human gut metagenome | biome: Human Microbiome; feature: human-associated habitat; material: feces | host: Homo sapiens | place: USA:Birmingham
GGGGTGTGATAATATTATCATAGACAAATGAGACATGAAACGCGAGAGCGGTCAGCATTTGTTTCTCTTTTGCAAAAGAATATGGATCAAGAATGAAGCGTCAGCTCATTACCAGATTGGTGATGGGTATGGCGCTTTTTTGATGCAAAAAAACAGGTGACGACCTGAAAAATAAAATCAGGAGGAAATTGCATGGCATATGAATATGACCATGACTGTCCGTTTGAAGCCTACATCACCAATCTTGGAAAATACAACGAGGGTGAGCTGGTAGGTGAATGGGTGAAGTTTCCCACCACATCAGAAGAACTGCAAAAAGTATTTGAACGAATTGGAATCGGCTCAAAAGATGATTTCGGTAATCCTTATGAAGAATGGTTCATTAGTGATTATGACTGTTATGTTGATGGGCTGTATGAAAAGTTGGGAGAATATGAAAACCTGGATGAACTCAATTATCTGGCTTCCAAGCTCGATGAGCTGGATGATCATGATTATAACCATTTACAGGCGGCAATGCAGGTCAGTAATTATACAGGCAGCATTAAAGATGTGATCAATCTTATTGATAACCTGGATAAGTATGAAATCTATCCGGGAGTAGAAAGCGATGCGGATCTGGGACGTTACTATATTGAAGAACTCGGTATGATGGAAGTTCCGGATTATCTGGCAGATTACATTGATTATGAGGCTTATGGCAGAGATGTGGCCATTAACGAAATGGGACAGTTTACAAATTATGGATATGTGAGAGATACACAGGAATCTTTTACAGAATATTACGATGGAGACCGTGAGAATATCCCGGATGAATACAGGGTTATGGATTTTACGATTTCTGGTGAGAAGGAGAGGAAAACGATGGATTACGAAACATTCAAGCAGGAGTTTGCTGAGGATATCAAAGAAAAGCTCTATGAGAGAGGCTATGATGATATAAGGATCATCTTCAATAATGTAGAAAAGACCAATCAGAATTATGAGGCTATGTCAGTTGTTCCGGAAGGCAGCAATGTGGGAGTTAATTTCAATATTGAGAATGCCTTTGCAAACTATGAGCACACGGATGATTATGCCGGAGTGCTTGCCAGTGCAACAATGGTCATTGCTGATGGTCTTGACAGAGCTCCTGCTATTGATGTAAGTGCTCTTATGGATTATGAGAATATGAAAGAGAAGCTTTCTGTGGAAGTTATTTCAGCGGATGCGAACGCTGATCTGCTTGCCAACGTACCGCATGACAGAATGGAAGATCTGGCAGTTGTATATAGTTTTGTGATGGAGAGCAGCGAAGATGGTCGTGCATCTATTCTGGTCACCAACAATCTGATGGATCGTATGGGAGTTTCCCATGAACAGCTCAGGGCAGATGCGCTGGAGAATTCACCGGAGATTAGACCGGTAGTGATCATGGGAATGAATGAGGTCATGAAGGAAATGATTGGACCGGAAGTATATGAGATGTTTGGAATTCCGGATGATGCGGAGGAAACGATGTACGTTGCAACAGTCCCTGATAAGAATTCCGGAGCAGGAGTAATTGCATATCAGGATTTCATGGATCAGGCAGCAGAAAGAGTTGGCGGAGATTTCTTTGTGCTTCCGTCTTCCATCAATGAGATCCTTTTAGTTCCCGATAATGGAGACATGACAGCTGATGCGCTCAGGGATATGGTAAAGGATGTGAATGCCAAGGAGGTAAGCCCGGAGGAAAGACTTTCTGATAATGTCTACCATTACGATTCCAAGGATCATGTCTTTGAACTTGCAGAGAAGTTTGAGGCAAGACAGCAGGAAAAGAAAACGGAGATTGATAAAAAAGCAGAGGAGAAAGGATCCGTAATAAAAGATCTGAAGGATAAGCAGAAGGAAGCAGCTGCAAAGCCTCCGGTAAAGGATGCTGCGGAAAAAGCAGCAAAATCAAAAGGCATAGAAGTATTATAAAAAAGAGGATTGTGTCAGCCTGTGGTGATTGCCACGGGACTGGCATTTTTTTGATGGGAAGGAATGGTGATTACAGTGGCAGAAGCACATAAGGATACAAGCAGACAGAATGGAAAGAGTTACAGCGGAATTGGTGGAAGACCACCTATAAGTCATCCGCAGAATTGCAGTCATGAGTGTCCGTATGGTCATGATAAATCGTTTTGTTTTCCATGCTATAAAAAGCTGGTGGAAGACATGAGAAAGAAAAAGGAAACAGGAAATGGCATTTGATTATTTCTATGGGGCACAGTTACAGCAGTTTGCATTTTACCGGATTCCCAAGGTGCTGTTTACAGATAACCGGTTCCAGAATATTTCCACAGAGGGAAAGGTCCTTTACGGTCTTTTATTGGACAGGGTATCTCTGTCAATGGAAAACGGCTGGATTGATGATGAGGGAAGAGTGTATATCATTTTCACCCTGACAACTATAAGACAGGCAATGAACTGTGCAGAAAAATCAGCAATCAAGTATCTGATGGAGCTGGAAGAGTTTGGTCTGATCGAAAGGATCCGGCAGGGGTTTGGCAAGCCGGCACTGATCTATGTAAAGAATTTCATAGACCAGCAGAATTTACAGGTCAGGACCAGTAAAAATTACAGTTCACCACCAGTAAAAGTTACAGGTCAGGACCTGTATAATTTACAGTCTAATTATACTTATAACAATAATACTGATTTTAATAATACTAATCCTATCTTATCAGAGGATGAGGATAGGATGGGATATGAGAAATATTTCATGGAACAGCTCAATATTGAGGCATTGAAACAGGATTATCCATATGACAGAGAAATGATAGACGGTATCATGGAGCTTATTCTGGATGTTGTGTGTTCCAAAAGAAAGACCATTTGTATTGCCGGGGATGTGAAGTCAGTAAATGTGGTAAAGGGGCGGTTCATGAAGCTGAACATGGAGCATATCCGCTATGTAATGAACTGTATGCAGGAAAACACTACCAAGATCAGGAGCATCAAGCAGTATATGCTTGCAGCACTGTATAACGCACCGGCAACAATAGACAGCTATTATCGTGCAGAGGTTAATCACGATATGGCAGAAGGAAAAATATAGCAGAGGAGAGACAAAAATGGATATGGAGAAAATCATGGCATATGTTGAGAAGATTGCAGAAAACCTGGAAGGACTGGTTTGTGCAATCGGATGTGACAGTATGCCTTCTGATGGGGCAATTTATGTAGACGGCGAACAGAAGGTGAATTATATCAGTACCAGGGAAGCATTAAGGATCCTTGATGGCTTTGGAAATAACAGTGCGTCAGTAATGATTGGAAAATCAGATTATATTCTGATCTATGACGCAAGCAGAAAGCTGGTCATTGACGGGGAGGCATACCTTCCGTCCGGGTATCTGGTCATGAAGTCCTGTAATGGATTACAGGCGATTGATGATGAGGATATTGCGGATGTGATTGCAGCTTTGAAAAGCAGGATGACAATGCTTGCACTTGGAAAATACAGAATTCAGGCATACCAGCTGGGATAGGAGGCGGCAGATGAATAACAAACCGTGGGCTTATGTAACATCTGCCTGGAGTGCAGACAGGAGCAGAGCCAAAAGGTCTGCAAAACGATATTGCAGAAAATTATATGAAGCAGGCTACACACCAATCTGTCCGCTTTTATCATTGCCGGAGGTAATTGATACCAGTAATGCAGATGAGTACAAGGATTATATGGATATGTCAGAAGATATGTTAAGAAGATCCAGAATTCTCGTGGTTTGTGGTTCAGCGGTGGATGATACGGTGCTTACAGATATAGCAATAGCCAACCGCTTTCATGTAGCTTCATCCACTATGAGGGGAGTCCTCGGTGTGGATAAGAATAAAAAAGAACAGTAACTTTGTGGATACAGCCTTCGGGCTGTTTTTTTGATGGAAAGGAGTGAGAAAACTGGTTCATGAAGAAGTTGACAGGGAGATTGCCAACAAATCTGTGAATATAGCAATCAAAATGTTAAAACCGGAACTTGATCAGCTTATGAAGGGATTAAGAGAGGCAGTACAAGCCCCTGTGAAGGCTGCTGGGAAAGCAGCAGTTAATAAGATCCATCCAACAACCGGCAAGCAGTCAGTGAAAACATTGATCAGGCAGGGACAGGGAGTTTCTTCTATTCCTTTAGCAGATGAAGGTCTGAAAGATTTTCAAAAAATCGCAAAGAAATACGGAGTTGATTTTGCGGTTGTAAAAGATAAAGAGGCAAGTCCACCAGTATATACGGTCTTTTTCAAGGCGAAAGATACGGATGCCATCACAAGGATTTTACAGGATTATTCTGCAAAACAGGTCAAGAAGCCTTCCGTAGAGAAGACCAGTGTTCTGGAGAAACTTAAGAAATTCAAGGAGATTGTGGCGGCAATCCCGAAGAAGGTAGCAGAGAAAAAGAAGGAGAGGTCGCGATGAATACAAAACAGTTGAAAAAGCAGCTGATCCTGAATATCCCCTATATCATTCTGGGATTGCTTGCAACAAATCTTGGTGAGGCATGGAGAATTGCAGCCGGAGCAAATGCATCGGAAAAGGTTCAGAGTCTGGTCCTTGATGGTGTATTTGCAACGGCTTTTTCTAATCCTCTGCCGAGCCTTTATCCGGGTGATCTGCTGGTGGGAATTGCCTGCGGGGCAGCACTCAGGCTTGCAGTATACCTGAAAGGAAAGAACGCTAAGAAGTTCCGGCACAATGAGGAATATGGTTCTGCCAGATGGGGCAGACATGCGGATATTGAGCCATTTGAGGATCCTGTGTTTGCAAACAATGTGATTCTGTCACAGTCTGAGAGGATTACCATGAGCAGCAGACCGAAGATTCCGAAATATGCCAGAAATAAGAATGTTCTGGTAGTTGGTGGATCCGGTTCAGGTAAGACACGGTTTTTCATAAAACCGAACCTTTTACAGATGCATTCATCCTATGTGGTGACGGACCCGAAGGGAGGTCTGGTCAATGAAGTGGGAAATGCCCTTTATAAGAACGGGTACCGGATGAAGATATTTAATACCATCAACTTTTCAAAATCAATGCACTATAACCCTTTCGCCTATCTCCATTCTGAGAAGGATATTCTGAAACTGGTGACAACGCTGATCGCCAATACAAAAGGGGAGAGCAAAGGCGGGGATGATTTCTGGCTCAAAGCGGAGACGCTGCTTTATACCGCATTGATTGGATATATTCATTATGAGGCACCGGAAGAGGAACAGAATTTTTCAACACTGCTTGAAATGATCAATGCAATGGAAGTCCGTGAGGATGATGAGGAATTCAAGAATCCGGTGGATATGATGTTTGATGAACTGGCAGAACAGAATCCGGATCACTTTGCTGTAAGACAGTATGCCAAGTACAAGCTGGCAGCAGGAAAGACGGCCAAGTCCATTCTGGTAAGCTGTGGTGCAAGACTGGCACCGTTTGATATCAAGGAACTCAGAGACCTGACAGCTTATGATGAACTGGAGCTTGATACTCTGGGAGATGAGAAGACAGCACTGTTCCTGATCATGTCAGATACAGATGGAACCTTTAACTTCCTGATTTCCATGATCTATACACAGATGTTCAATCTTCTGTGTGAGAAAGCGGATGATGTGTATGGTGGAAGATTACCGGTACATGTAAGATGTCTGATCGACGAGGCGGCGAATATCGGCCAGATACCGAACCTGGAGAAGCTGGTTGCAACAATCCGAAGCCGAGAAATATCAGCATGCCTGGTATTACAGGCCAAGTCGCAGCTGAAAGCGATTTATAAGGATAACGCTGATACGATCATCGGCAACATGGATTCACAGATTTTTCTTGGTGGTACGGAACAGACCACTTTGAAGGATCTGAATGCGATTCTGGGAAAAGAGACAATCGATATGTATAATACAGGCCAGTCTAAAGGATCCCAGGAAAGCTACAACATGAATTACCAGAAACTTGGTAAGGATCTTATGACAATGGATGAACTGGCGGTCATGGACGGCTCAAAATGTATTGTGCAGGTCCGTGGTGTAAGACCTTTCTTATCCGATAAATATGATCTGACGCAGCATCCGAATTACAAGCTGACGGCAGATTATGATAAGAGGAATTACTTTGATGTAGTAAAATTCCTCAGCCACAACTTAATACTGAAAGCAGATGACGAATACCAGGTCATCGATGTAACCGAGTAAAGAGCTCTTTCCATCCGGCGATAAAGGCCGGGAGGCAGGAGCTTTTACTATATTCCCGGACAGGAAATGAAAGAATTTTCAGAAGGGAAGTAAATATGCGCGCATAGCCGGGATCACTGCAGGGAGACCGGCAGTAACTATAAGCCGCCCTTTGGTCAGGGCAGAAGGAAAAAGTATATCACACAAAAATCATTTAATGGAGGAATTTGAATTATGGCATTTTTTACAAGCGCAGTAGGAACATTGCAGACACTTGTTATCGCTCTTGGAGCCGGACTTGGAATCTGGGGAGCAATCAACCTTATGGAAGGCTATGGAAATGATAATCCAGGAGCAAAGTCCCAGGGAATGAAGCAGCTTATGGCAGGCGGCGGTGTAGCCCTTATCGGTACCACACTTGTGCCGTTGCTTTCCGGCCTTTTCTAAGAGGCAGCGTGACAGGATCACGCAGGAAGACAACTGAATATGGAATTGGACACAGGACCGGAGGCATAAGTTCTTTCCGGTTCTTTGAATGTCCGGAAGAAACTTTAATCAAATTCGGCAGAAAAGAATAACAGCCGAAAATCATGAAAATTATGGAGGATTTATATTATGGCATTTTTTAACAGCGCAGTAGGAACTTTACAGACTCTTGTTATCGCCCTTGGAGCCGGACTTGGAATCTGGGGAGCAATCAACCTTATGGAAGGATACGGAAATGACAATCCCGGTGCGAAATCACAGGGAATGAAGCAGCTTATGGCAGGAGGTGGTGTAGCCCTGATCGGAACTACACTTGTTCCATTACTTTCCGGCTTATTCTAAATCAGGTTTGGATCATGGGGCAGGGGAAATCCCTGTCCCGGAGGAAAGGAGAAAATAATTGAACAGCATAATTCAGCAGATTACTGACTGGCTGAAGGGCATTCTTGTATCGGGAATCATGGACAACCTCACCAATACGTTTTCCTCTGTGAATGACCAGGTGGGACAGATCGCAACGGAAGTAGGAAAGACACCGAGTAATTTCATGCCGGCAGTCTTCAATATGGTCAGGAACCTGTCGGAATCCGTGATCATGCCAGTTGCCGGAATACTGCTCACATTCATTGCGTGTTATGAGCTGATACAGCTGATCATCAGTTATAACAATCTGGCAAGTTTTGAGACATGGTTCATCTGGAAATGGATCTTCAAGACTTTCGTGGCAGTGGAACTGATCACACACACATTTGATATCACGATGGCGGTGTTTGATGTGTCACAGAGTGTGGTGCGGCAGGCAGGAGGCATTATACAGGGAAGCACGGCAGTAGATGCAAGTACGCTGGCAACCATGCAGTCCACACTGGAGGCTATGGAGCTGGGACCGCTTCTTGCAATATTCCTACAGTCATTTATCGTGCAGTTTCTCATGTACGTACTTTCAGCAGTCATCTTCGTGATCATCAACGGACGTATGGTGGAAATCTATCTGATGGTCAGTCTGGCACCGCTCCCATTTGCAACCTTTGGAAACAGGGAACAGAGCATGATGGGCCAGAACTATATGAGAAGTCTGTTCGCATTAGGATTTCAGGGATTTTTAATCATGGTATGTGTGGGAATCTATGCAGTCCTGATCCAGTCAGTAGCATTCAGCACAGATATCATTGCTTCGTTATGGAAGGTTATGGGCTTTACGATCCTGTTGGCATTTACCTTATTTAAGACCGGAGCAGTAGCACACAGTATATTCCATGCACATTAAGGAGGCAGAGTATGGCAGCATCTTATATCAGTGTCCCAAGGGACCTGACAAAAGTAAAAAGCAAGGTGATGTTCAATCTGACAAAAAGGCAGCTGATCTGTTTTGGCATGGCGGTACTGATTGGAGTACCGTCATTTTTTCTGATGAAGACAGTAATGAAGACCAATACGGCAGTCATGGGAATGATGGTCATTATGATGCCATTCTTTTTCCTTGCCATGTACGAGAAAAACGGACAGCCGCTGGAAGTCATTTTGAACCATATGATACAGGCAATTTTCAAAAGGCCGAAGATCCGCCCATATAAGACGGATAACTATTACGCAGCACTTCTGCGTCAGGCAGAGGCAGAAAAGGAGGTAGAAAAGATTGTTAGACTTTCTCAAAAAGAAAAATCAGGAGAGCAGGAAGTTCACAATGCCGGAAGGATTAAGCAAAGCAGACCAGATGGCAGTAAGGGAAATCGTAAGAAATGCCCGAAAAAATGATGGCATACCAAAGACGGCACAGCAGAGCATTCCTTTTGACAGGATGTTCCCAGATGGTATCTGTCGTGTAGGGCTTGATTATTATACAAAGACAGTCCAGTTTCAGGATATCAATTACCAGCTGGCACAGCAGGAAGACAAGACGGAAATTTTCGAGGAATGGTGCGCGTTCTTAAATTTCTTTGACAGTTCCGTAAAGTTTCAGCTTTCATTTGAAAATATGGCAACAGATGTATCGGATTTTGAGAAGAGTATCAAGATCTCCCATAAAAATGATGGATTCGATGATGTCAGGGATGAGTATTCGGAAGTGCTCCTTCACCAGATGGAAGCAGGAAACAATGGTCTTACCAAGACGAAATATCTTACTTTCGGGATCCATGCGGAGTCCATGAAGACAGCAAAGCCGAGACTTACGCATATCGAAACAGATATCCTCAATAACTTCAAGAGGCTGGGAGTACAGGCGAGGAGCTTAAACGGCAGTGAAAGACTGGAACTGATGCACAGACAGTTTCATATGGGAGATGATGCAAAGTTCCGTTTCGACTGGAAGTACCTAACGGGATCAGGACTTTCGGTTAAGGATTTTATTGCGCCGAGCAGCTTTGCATTTCCTACCGGAAGATATTTTCAGATTGGAGAGATGTATGGATGCATGAGCTTTTTATCCATTGATGCATCAGATATCAGCGACAGGCTTCTGGCGGATTTCCTTTCCATGGAATCAAGCCAGATCGTTACCATGCATATCCAGTCCGTAGATCAGAATGAGGCAATCAAGACCATCAAGCATACGATCACGGAGCTTGACCGTTCCAAGATTGAGGAACAGAAAAAGGCAGTAAGAGCCGGTTATGACATGGATATCATCCCATCGGATCTTGCAACCTACGGCAAGGATGCAAAGGCACTCTTAAAAGAGTTGCAGTCCCAGAATGAAAGAATGTTTCTTCTGACGTTTCTGGTCATGAATACAGGAAAGACGAAACAGGAACTGGAAAACAATGTGTTCCAGGCTGCTTCCATTGCACAGAAACATAACTGCAATCTGATCAGGCTGGATTACCAGCAGGAGCAGGGGCTTATGAGCACGCTGCCACTGGCCAATAACCTGATCGAGATTCAGAGGGGAATGACCACATCCAGTACGGCTATTTTTGTGCCGTTCACTACTCAGGAACTTTTCCAGAGAGGGGATGAGGCATTGTATTATGGTCTGAATGCGCTTTCCAACAATATGATCATGGTGGACAGAAAGAAACTGAAAAATCCGAATGCACTGATCCTTGGTACACCGGGATCCGGTAAGTCATTTTCTGCAAAGAGAGAGATTGCCAACAGTTTCCTGGTTACGGATGATGACATTATCATCTCGGATCCGGAGTCAGAGTATTCTCCGCTGGTTGCAAGGTTCGGTGGTCAGGTTATCAGGATCAGTCCGACATCCGACCAGTACATCAACCCTATGGACATCAATATGAACTATTCGGATGACGACAATCCGATTGCACTGAAAGCAGATTTTATCTTGTCCTTATGTGAGCTGATCGTCGGGAATAAGGATGGTCTGCGTCCAGTAGAAAAGACGGTCATTGACCGCTGTATCAGGCAGATCTATCAGAAATATTTTGAAAATCCGGGATCGGAGAATATGCCAATCCTCGGAGATCTATATGAGGCGCTACTTTCCCAGGAGGAACCGGAGGCAAAGCATGTGGCAACCGCCCTTGAAATCTATGTGTCAGGTTCCCTGAATGTATTCAACCACAGAACCAATGTGGAGCTTACGAACCGCCTTGTATGTTATGACATCAAGGATCTTGGAAAGCAGCTCAAAAAGATTGGAATGCTTGTGGTACAGGATCAGGTATGGGGAAGAGTAACGGAGAACCGGATCCAGGGAAGATCGACCAGATACTATATGGATGAGATGCACCTTCTCCTCCGTGAAGACCAGACGGCAGCCTATACGGTTGAAATCTGGAAGCGTTTCAGAAAATGGGGAGGAATCCCGACCGGTATCACCCAGAACGTAAAGGACCTTCTTGCTTCCAAGGAAGTGGAGAATATCTTTGAAAACTCTGATTTCATCTATATGCTCAACCAGGCAGTAGGTGACAGACAGATCCTTGCGAAGCAGTTAAATATCAGCCCTCACCAGCTTTCGTATGTAACACATTCGGGAGAAGGCGAAGGGCTTTTATTCTATGGAAATGTGATCCTTCCATTCGTGGACAGATTCCCGACAAATACGGAGCTTTACCGTATCATGACAACCAGACTGTCCGAAGTGGCTGATGCAAAGAAGGAACAGTCAGCGTAGCGGCTGTTTCTTCGGAAAGGATAGAGCATGAATGAAGAAAAATATACAAGGGATTCTGCTAAGAAGTCCACCCGGAAGAAAAAAGTGAATCCGGATATCCATGCAGGGAAAAGCCACGGCGAAAAGCTGAAAAATGATTCGTCGGCAGCCAGAAGTTACCGTGGCAAGATCCGGTACGGAAAAAAGGATAATTCACTGTCTGTCAGCGAAGCAAAAGAACTTCGCAGCATGAAAAAGCAGGGGAGAAGGAGGATATATAAAAATCAGGCAGTTGCAGCCACAGTAAGAAAAACCACGATTAAAAATGAGGATGACAACAGTGGAACGGACAGCCTGAATGCAGGAATGGCAGCAGTGGAAGCAGGTATTGGAAAAGTACGGGAACATGGACAGGCAAGGAAATATTCTTCCAAAATCCATAACCGCAGTGACCATCTGGATGCCGTGCAGGGAGCAAAAGGAGCAAAAGAAGCCGGAGAGGCGGGAGAAAGCACCATGTCAGCTACCGTGAAGAAAACACGCAAAAAGCTGATGCAGAGGGAATTTGCTGAGGCGGCAGCAAAGAAGCAGGCAAAGGAAGCTGCAAACGGAGCAGGAAAGATCAGCAAAAAGCTGACAGATCAGGCGGAGGACCTGATGGGAAGGCTTGCAGAGATGCTGAAAGAATTCTGTGAAGATCATCCGATCGGCATGATCATAGCGGTGGCAATTCTGATTGTTGTTCTCGTATTATCAGGAGCTCTGACATCCTGTTCTGCTCTTGGAAGCGGCATAAACAGTGGAACTGTGGCAACTTCATTTACCGCAGAGGATGATGATATCAGGCAGGTGGAAGCAGATTATGTGGCACTGGAGACGGCGCTGCAGATTAAGGTGGACAGCATTGAGACAGATCATCCGGGATATGACGAATACAATTACTCGCTTTCGGAGATATCCCATAATCCGTTTGAACTGGCGGCACTGCTGACCGTTCTGTATGAGAACTATACACCGTCAGAGGTTCAGTCAAAATTACAGACCATCTTTGATTATCAGTATACGCTGACATCAACGGAAGTTGTGGAGACCAGAACCAGGACCGAGACCAGATGGCATTATGTGACACATTACAGGGATGAGGAAAGAACCGGGTACCGTCTGGTAAACGGACATCTTGAATCCTATACCTATACCGTGTCAGTTCCATATGAGGTATATGAATCTTATGAGGTTGAAGTGGAGTATGAGTACAAGATACTGAATACAACGCTGACCAACAATGGAATATCCGCAGCTGTCAGTGCATTGAATCTGACACAGGATCAGATGGAACGGTATACGCTGCTTCTGGAGACTAGGGGCAACAAACCGGATATCTTCGGTGATAATGTATATGCAAATCCGGGAGTATCGGAGGAATATGAGAGATACGCCGTACCAGGTGAATACCTGACGGATCAGCAGTTTTCCAATATGCTTCATGAAGCAGAAAAATATCTGGGATATCCGTATGTTTGGGGTGGTTCTTCACCAAGTACAAGTTTTGACTGTTCTGGTTTTGTGAGCTATGTCATCAATAACTGTGGAAATGGCTGGAATTATGGCCGGCTTACGGCAAATGACTGGAAAAAGGCAACTGCCAGGGTAGCAGCTTCCGATGTAAAACCGGGAGATCTGGTCTTTTTCCAGAAAACGTATAACACAACCGGAGCATCCCATGTGGGAATCGTGGTTGATCCGGTAAATAAGATCATGATTCACTGTGGCAATCCAATTCAGTATGCGTCATATGATACACCGTACTGGAGAGAACATGCTTATTGCTATGGAAGAATCCAGTAATTATAAATGCAGCGAAAGTCACCAAAGTGGTGGCTTTTTTGCTGTCACAAAGGAAAGGAGAACGCTTATGTATGCAAAGTTAGACAAGCTCCGCGAGGATCTGAAAAAGGCAGTAGCCAAAAGAGATGCAGCGGATGCAAAGGTAAAGCAGCTGGAAGCAAAGCTGAAGGAAGAGGAAAACCAGCAGATCGTCAGTGATGTTGCATCCTACAATTTATCACCGGAACAGTTGGCACAGTTCTTACAGCTTGCAAACAGTGGCAGGTTACAGGAAATGCTGAGCGGACAGGTTCCGATGCCCGGAGCCGTGAATGCAGATACATCCGGTAAGAAACAGGATGAAGACAATGAGACAGATATGGATAAGGAAGAGGAGGATTTCTTAGATGAAGAGAATAAATAATTTGAAAAACGTGATCGCAGCAAAGATTATGGGAGGTCTGGTAATCGGAATGGCAGCCGTTGCGGGTGTGTCACCGGTTACTGTATTTGCACAGAGTCAGGAAGCAGAATGCATCTGTGACGAAAAGTGCTCACAGGATTCCATCAATGAGGAATGTGCAGTATGCCTTTATGATTACAATGTCTGCCAGGGTGTAGATGCACATATAGAAGATTCAGAGGAATGTACTGAGACAGCCGAGGAAAACTACGGTCCTCTTACACCGGATGGAAATATGAATCTGGTGGATGATTATGGTTCCATTGAGGCAGGAGGCAAGCAGTTCATTACGGTTACAACCAAGTCCGGCAATTATTTCTATATCATCATTGACCGTGACGATAAGGGAACAGAGACCGTGCATTTCCTGAATCTTGTTGATGAATCAGATCTCTTGAAGCTTATGGAGGATGATGAGGTGGAGTCCTATATGAATTCCCAGGGCATGACCGCTTCGGAGAAAGAGACAGAAGAGGTCAAAAATACAGAGGCTACAGAAGAAATCTCTGAGGAGCCAAAGGAAGAGGCAAAAGCTCCTGAGACCGGTAAGAAGAAAAATGTAACAGGAATTATGGCACTGGTCCTGATCGCAGCCATTGGTGGTATTGGTGGATTTATGTATATGAAGTCCTATAAGGGCAAGAAGAAAGCGGATGCACCGGATCCGGATGCAGATTACTTCGACAGTGATGATGACGAGGATTATCTTGCAGATATGGACATTGAGGAAGAGTCTGTATCAGATGCAGAGGAAGAAAGCCCTGATGAAGATACAGGAGAAGATGATCAGGACGAGATGTATGAAGAGTAGCATCAAGGGAATGAGGCAGTCGTAAGGCTGCCTTTTTCTGATGGGAGGAATCTATGGAAGACAAGGAATTTGATAAGCTCACACCAGAGGAGAAAAAGGCAAGATTTCAGAAAGCAGTAGATGATTATAACAGTGGATTTGTTGAAGTGGATTATACATTTAGATCTGTTGCATCAATACGCGTTGAAGAAGCTATGGAAGATGCCGGAAGGGTGTCGGAGGAGTTCAAGCCGGCACAGATCAAGGTAATCTATGAAGCAGCCGAGGCAGATCTGAACCTGGAGCATTACATGAATCCTAAATTTTCTGCATCACATATGAAATTCATCATGGAGCAGGAAAAGGCTGGAAAGGATGTCACATGGCTTCCGATTGGGAAAATCCTCCACAGGAGTATCGTGGAGAAACCGCTTACCAGAGACCAGATAAGAAGGATAAAGGAAAGGATGCAGAGGGCAGAACCTAAGGATTCTGTGATAGCAGATCTGCATGAAAAGAAAAAAGAAGCGGCCAGGGTGCCGAAGAAACAGGGACAGCAAAAGGAGAAAGGAGAGCGGTAGTATGGCAAGAAAAAGCAGATATCTGGGATATATGAAGGAATTGCAGAAGATTTCCAAGCATGAGAGGGCATCTACAAAAGAATCTTTGCTGGACAAGCTCAGGAGTATGAAAAACAGGGAGTTCACAATGAACATACCTGTTGGGGAAGGCTTGTCCGAAGTCATATTGCCAAAGTCCATATTTTGTTCACAATGAACATACCTGTTGGGGAAGGAGCGGAGGATGAATATTAGCGGAATTCGTCCGAAACAGGAATTTTATGCCGGCGTGGAGAAGCAGGAACCGGAGAAAAAAGAAATGCACCGACTGAATCAGGTGGCTATCCGTATGGTGGAAATGCCGCCTCTTTTCAGTGAGGAACCTATGAATGGTCCGGCGGCAGCAGTAAAAGTTATGGCAGATACGTTTCGGGATTATGACCGGGAAGTTGTTGCTGTAGTGAATCTGCGGGCTGACATGAGACCAATCAATATAAATATTGCAAGTATAGGAGCTCTTGATCAGTCGATTGCACATCCAAGGGAGATTCTTAAGAGTACCATTTTGTCCAATGCAGCAGCTATCATATTGGTTCATAATCATCCGTCCGGCAGACTGGTTCCGAGTGTGGAAGATATCGGTCTGACTGACAGAATGAATAAAATTTGTGATTTGATAGGTGTTAAATTGGTGGATCACATCATAGTGGGACCTGGAAATGAATTTTATTCATTTCAGGAGAAAAACCAGATGCCTTTAGCGTCATTGAAGCTGGCAGAAAATCTGGAAGATATAGAACTGGAGGGATTTAGAGTGGCAGAAAATACAGCGGTAAAAGAAGAGAAGAAGGTAATCACGCTTACGGTTGCGGAATGCATGGAATTTCACAGCATGGGTGAATTTTATGAGAATATCAAGAGTGTGGCAGAGGCGGTAGCAAAATTCAAAGCAATTCCACCGGAGCGTATGAATGGAGTCCCGACAATCGGAATCAGGGCGGCTGATCCAAAGAATCCGGATGAATATACGGAGATGGATGTACTGATCGGGAGAAGGATTGACATGGATATGCTTCGTTATATACCGGAGATTGCAGACAACTGGCAGGCACAACAGATGATCGCATCCCTAATCCATGAGATGCCGGATGTAAAAGTCGTAGGACAGATTCCAGACAACATCCAGAAGAAAATCGACTGGCTGGAGTCCAGGGATAAGCGGGCGGATGAATTGCAGCAGATAACGGACAAACTGGAGAAGGGAGTTGTGGAGGTGTTCCAGAGTGACAGATATAAGCAGTTTCTTGACACGATGGCGAAATTTCCAAGATATTCCGTAAACAATTCACTTCTGATTATGATGCAGAAACCGGATGCGCAGCTGTGTCAGAGTTTTACCGGATGGAAGCAGATGGGACGGTATGTGAAAAAGGGAGAAAAGGGGATCAGCATCCTTGCCCCGGCTCCTTATAAGATTGAGAGAGAACAGACAAAACTGGATGAAAAGGGAAGACCGGTATTTGATGCAGACGGAGAACCGGTAAAGGAGAAAGTGGAAGTCACGATCCGGGCATTCAAGGTGGTAAAGACATTTGACCTGTCCCAGACAGACGGAAAAGAACTTCCTACCATCGGTCCGTCTGAACTGGTGGGAAATATTGAAGGATATCCAAAGCTCTTGCAGGCACTACAGGAGATTAGCCCGGTCCCGGTATCTTTTGAGCTGATTGATGGAGATGCCAAGGGATTCTATCATCTGGAAGACAAGAAAATTGTGGTTCAGGATGGCATGAGTGAAGTACAGACCATAAAGACACTGCTTCATGAAATGGCACACCAGAAACTGCATGACAAGGATAATGTGCCGGAGGCAAAGGATATTTCAAGGAATGGGAAAGAAGTTGAGGCTGAGAGTGTTGCATATGTAGTATGCCAGCATTACGGAATCAATACTTCTGACTATTCCTTTTCTTATGTCGCGGGCTGGTCAGAGGGAAAGGAAACACCGGAGCTGAAAGCCTCCCTTGATAAGATCCGTAAGACTGCATCGGAGTTCATCTATCAGATTGACCAGAAGATGGAAGTGTTGATGGCAGATAAGGAACAGGTGCAGGAATCGGCAAAAGCACCAAGTCCGTTTGTACAGGAGCTTATGGATAAAATTACAGAGGGTGCAAAGGATCTGGGATTTATTCCGGTTGTACCTGAGACACAGGAGAAAACTGCCAACCCGGAATTAAAGGTAGTTGTTGACAAGACCCTGAAGGATCTTGATAAGAAAAGGACTCTGTCAAAGGTAAAGGAGTCTGTGAAATCAAAGCTGAAATCCAATACGGAAAAGGCAGAGCAGGCACCTAGAAAAAGCAGGATATCAAAAGCGAAGGAGGAAAGGGCATGAACCAGAAAGAGTTCAATGAAGTGATCGTCAGGCAGACAGAGTGTTGTAAATCCATGCTGGTGGCAAAGGGAGCAGAGTATGCTCCCAAAGCAGTAAAGAATACGGCAGTGGACAGGCTGGCACATTTCAAGAAGGCAGCAGTCGTGATGAATACTACACCGAAAGCAGCACTTATGGGGATGCTGTCCAAGCATCTGATCTCTGTATCGGATATGTGTATGGATGAGCGGAAGTATTCCAAAGAGCAGTGGGATGAGAAAATCACCGACAGTATTAACTATTTCCTAATTCTTCGTGCGATTGTAGAGGAGGAATTGAATGAAGAAGATTGAAGTGAAGATTTTAAATCCGGAATCCATTGACCAGGCAGAGAAGCTGATGGTCTGTGCGGCAAGGCTGACACAGAGAGGACATCAGATTTCCTGCCTGGATGATTTTATGGATCTGTATGAAAAGCCATACCAGAGATCCACCGTGGCAAATCTTGTAAAGCTGCCACATCCGACGATCCAGAAGTTTGGAATCATCAATGTAGTTGTAGTCGGTGCGTCCAGAAGATTCCTGGCACAGATTACCAGACACCAGAATGAAGTGAAGTATATGTCGGCAAGCCTGCAATACAGCGACTATTCAGGGGTGGAGGATTTTGTCATTCCTTATGATCTGATGGGAACCGGACAGGAGGAAGCATATTTAAGACAGTGCAGCATGGCAATGAAAAATTACCAGGAGATGATCAGATCCGGGGTTGATAATGATTCTGCCGGATACTGTGCCCCACAGGGAATGAGAAACATTCTTCTGATCAGTGCGACACCGTATCAGTGGAAGCACATGATCCGTCAGAGGACATGCAGGAGAAACACAAAGGAGACCAGATATGTGATGCTGAAAATATGGGAACAGCTTCTGGAACAGAACAGGGAACTGTTTTCAGACTGTGGGCCATTCTGTATGAATGATGGATGTGAGGAAGGAAAGATGACCTGTGGAAAGAGCATTCCACCGCAGATGTTACCAACAGACATTATCAGGGTGGATTTCCCAAAACTGTGCGAAGAGAGTGTGTTGGAGGAAGGAGTATCAGATGAAGATACAGCTGATTGATTTTGGTGGAAGAAGTCCGGAGAGGGCTCATGCCAATGATGCCGGAGCGGATGTATTCAGCCCAAAGGATGCAGTAATACGACCGGGAGATATCTGTAAGCTGCCTCTGGGATTTGGATTAAAAATACCGGATGGCTATGCCGGATACATATTTCCAAGGAGCGGATTAAGCTCACAGGGAATCGTGTGTGAACTACCACCCATTGATTCAGGATATACGGGAGAGGTTCATGCAATCATCTCCAATGTTGGGAACAGGGAATATGAAATCAAGATGGGTGATAAGGTAGGACAGCTTGTGATCATACCGGTCCTGATACCGGATTTTACTTTTGAAAACTGGAAGGAGCGTGGTACGGGGGCTTTTGGTTCGACAGGAAGATAGAGAATATCAATATTTTGATGGTGTGCAGATATGTGTATGTGCTATACTATGTAAAAGAAATTTGCAAATCGGAATTGACCGAATAAGTTAATCGTGCCATATGGCTTGATTATAAATACAAAGATAAAAACGCAATGTACATTGAAAATGTACTAGAGCTGGTAGGTAGCCCAGCCGTCCTATGTAAATAGGGTAAGTAACCTGCCCCTCCGGGTTGTCCGTTCTTTGTTCAA
>OMGQ01001040.1_pt1 | contig 18428 bp, 14 predicted proteins | sample 1646071 | NCBI WGS metagenome assembly OMGQ01 (sample SAMN05578585, study PRJEB25193) | human gut metagenome | biome: Human Microbiome; feature: human-associated habitat; material: feces | host: Homo sapiens | place: USA:Birmingham
ATTGTTTACAAATTCCTTTTTAAGTATTGATAACAATACTTAGGGAGGTGATGCCTACTGAAAGCAATAAGAATTTTATTTAGAATATGAAAGGGGATAAAAATGGATAAGGATTTTCTTACAGGTCTTGGGATTGAGGACGAAGTAGTTAAAAAAATACTGGACAAGTTCAATGAAACAAAATCACAAGAAAATGAGGTCAAAGAAAAGCTTTTAACAGCCGAAGAAACAATAAAAAATTTGGAAGGTAAACTTCAGCACTATAGCGGCATTGATATTGAAAAGCTTACTCAAGATGCCTTATTTTGGGAGGATAAATACAAAAAACATAAACTTGATACTGCAATTGATACAGCTATTTTAAAATCAAAAGGGCGTAACATAAAAGCAATTAAGGCTTTGATAGATATTGATAAAATAAGTTTTAATGAAAATGGTGAGCTAGAGGGGTTTGATATTGAAGATTTAAAAAAATCTGATAGTTACCTTTTTGATATTGAAACTACTAAAAATCAAGGTTCAGGATTTAATCAAGGTAAAAATTATTCGATGAATGAAGAATTAAATAATCAAGTGGCAAGAGCCATGGGAGTAAAAATTTAAGGAGGTTAAAATATGGCAAACACAATGGAATTTGCAAAGGTTTTTGAAACAAATTTAGATTATTCAACATTTTTGAAATTAAAAGATCGTTTGATAAACCTAATTGATCAAAACAAAGATAGTTTAAGATTTTATTATCTGGGAAACAACTGGGAAAGAAAAGTTGAACACATAGGAGCAAAACCAACATATAACCCAGAGGGTGTAATTATTGTGTAGATGCGAACTCTAGGTGTATTTAAAAAAGCGGAGAGGTTCGCATAAATTAAGAAAGCAAAATAAGTATTTTTTGATTAAAAAACCAATTCGAAAGAAATTTATCGTTAAGTCCGCCTATATGCTGTGGTGTGATTGTGAAATGTTCGTATATTTTGCGGTCATGCCTCGTATGAGGCGTGTGAGTAGAAATTCAGAAAAAACAGAATCCGATGATACCAAACAGAGTCATGCCTCGTATGAGGCGTGTGAGTAGAAATTTGTGGCACCGTCTGTCCGGTCACTGCCTTTGAGTCATGCCTCGTATGAGGCGTGTGAGTAGAAATACTTTCTTTCTGCCATTTCGCACAATACGTTCCTGTCATGCCTCGTATGAGGCGTGTGAGTAGAAATGCCGGGGTTGCTAGTGCTTTTGGGTTATCCGAACAGGTCATGCCTCGTATGAGGCGTGTGAGTAGAAATTCCTTTGATTGCATCCATGGCAGCTCTCTCCACTGGTCATGCCTCGTATGAGGCGTGTGAGTAGAAATTGCCTGCGCCGCAGCCAGTCTTTGTTCCGCTGTCGTCATGCCTCGTATGAGGCGTGTGAGTAGAAATCAAAAAAGGCATCCACCGCTTTCTGGGCTTCTGCCGTCATGCCTCGTATGAGGCGTGTGAGTAGAAATTTGGTTGCCAGTTCAGAAACCTTGGTATTCACCGTCATGCCTCGTATGAGGCGTGTGAGTAGAAATCATTCCATTTTCATTTTCCTGACCGCAACATACAGGTCATGCCTCGTATGAGGCGTGTGAGTAGAAATCCCATTGATGGCATCCAGTGTGGTATTCAAATTCGTCATGCCTCGTATGAGGCGTGTGGGTAGAAATTGAAGAAGGCGATAACTTGAGGGTATCTGACGAGTCATGCCTCGTATGAGGTGTGTGAGTAGAAATTTCAACATGTCAAAGTTATTCTTTGAGAGGCTGCGTCACGCCGTGCATGAGGCATGTGAGTAGAAATCCGACAGATATAAATCAGTTGACAGATTTAGTCAGCTTGCTGTCTGGCAGAGACTTTATTACAAAAGAATATCGAGATGATATCATATCTTTCCTAAAAATTATCTGCAAAAGAACGGTATCAAGAGTAAAACAAAGTACAATCAGGTGGAAAACTGTATTTATTTAGATACACAAGTCAATAAAGCCATTAGCGATGAGGCACCTGCTGTATATTTTTCAAAAGTAAAAGAACAATGCCAAACAAAAAATGTTGTCTTTGGTAATATTATGAGTGATACGTTATTGAAAACGAATCTTGCGGAAAATTGTATTCCTAATAATGTAGACCAGATGACTTTTGAGAATTACGATGAATTCCTGCAGAAGCGTCGGATGTTGATGGCAGATATGATTCATCAATATTATGTGGGATTGTGAGAATAGATAGGTAAAATGATTTTTGTTTGGATATACAAGCGGTGTGTTAGTTCCAAGCAAATTTGAGGTGATAGTTATGAAACAAAACAGCATAGATGAAATTACCATAAAATCTTCTGGTGAAATCAATCCAAAAAGCGGAACCAACACCAGAATTCTTTACGAACATCAAAAAAATGCAATGGCATGTCTGGATATTATGAACAAGGAAAAAGCCTATAGCACTTTGGTGGTACTTCCAACTGGAGGAGGCAAAACATATACGGCTTCTATGTGGCTTTTAAAAAATGCCATTGACCGAAAGAAAAAAATACTGTGGATTGCACATCGTCAAATGTTATTGGAGCAAGCGGCAGAGTCCTTTCAGAAATTTGCCTACGCAGAAGTAATTCCGCATATTTCTTCTTTTCATTTTCGGATTGTCTCCGGTGCATCAAGCCATGAACGAACCATTCATATTCGTCCTACAGACCAGTTGTTGATTGTCAGCAAAGATAGTATTGGGAGAAATCTGCAACGATTGGATGCATGGATGGCTGGGGAAGACGAAATTTATATGATTGTAGATGAGGCACACCATTCTACGGCAAAGACCTACCGAAAAGTCATTTCCTATATAAAAGAAAAAGTACCTAATGTGAAGCTAATTGGTTTGACCGCAACACCATTTCGGACTGCGGAGGAAGAACAGGGGCTATTGGCTAAAATATATACAGATGGCGTACAGAATGGACAGGCAGCACATGGAGATATTGGAATTACATATCAAATCGGCTTAAAAGAATTGATTAATCGCCGGATTTTATCAAAGCCTGTTTTCGAAAGCTATTATACAGACGAATTTTATGGAAAAGAGCTGGGACTGAAAGCTTGGGAAAGCATACAACACTTAGATATGATTCCGGATGACCTTGCGAAAAAAATGGCAGAAAGTACTGCTCGTAATAAATTGATTGTAGAAACATATCAAGCGAATCAGGAGAAATATGGGCAGACAATTTTATTTGCTGTTAGTGTAGAGCACGCAATCCAGTTGACTGCTCAGTTTCGTAAGGCAGGGGTTGCGGCGGATTATGTAGTGTCCTCCATCAAAGATATGATTACAGGGGTGACGCTTAGCCGAGAAGAAAACGAGAAAAAGATAAATGCTTATCGTGTTGGAGATTTGCAGGTGCTGATTAATGTCAATATCTTGACAGAAGGTGTAGATTTGCCGAAAACCCAGACTGTATTTCTGACAAGACCTACTGTTTCCACGATTTTGATGACACAAATGATTGGTAGAGCCCTGAGAGGAACTGCTGCAGGAGGAACAGCCAATGCTTATATCGTTTCATTCATTGATGCTTGGGATGAACATATTGCGTGGGTTAATCCAGAAAGTCTGTTTGTTGGAAATAATGATTTTCAGGAAAACTTACATGAGCAGAAACAACGGGATTTGCGCATGATAGCAATTTCTAAAATAGAAGAATTTGCAAGAATCCTAGATGATTCTACGGATACCAGCCTTTTGGAAAAGGTACCATTCACGCAGAGAATACCAGTTGGAATGTATGCATTTACTTATTTGGAAGAAAATGGTGGTATAGAGCATGCCTATCAGGTCATGGTTTATAACAGCAGCCAGAAAGCCTACGAAAATATGATGGATAGTTTGCCTGATTTGTTTCAGAGCTTCAATGCTGAAGAAGAGTATTTGTCTGAGCATCAGCTGATGGAGATGGAAAAGCAATGCCGAGATACTTTCTTTTGCGGGGAGATGGTTCCACCCTATGAACCAAAGGATGTTATTCATATTTTGAAATATTATGCCCAGTATGAATCGGTACCGAAGTTTTATACATTTGATGAAGTTGACCGTAGCAAATTAGATGTGGGAATGATTGCACAACATATCTGGGCTGAAGATATGGGAGAACGCAAAAAGGCAGAATATATTGACAAAATTTGGAATGACGCAGACGATAATATGCTGCGGTTGTTCTTTGGCAAAAAGTTATATTTTTTGCGACAGTTGGACATTGAGTTGATGAAAATTCGATATCCGGATATTTATGAGGAAACAGCAAATGTTGTTTATGAAACCAGAAAACTGGAAGAATTATCTTTACATGATATCGGTAAAGTGAACCCGAAACTGGAAATGCAGTTAAGAGATGCGGCTTTTGAAAAAGCGAAAACATCAGATGGTAAATATCAATGTGCAGTTTGTGGAATGAAAAATCGTTCTAAAACGTGCTTCCACGTAGACCATATCATTCCCATGAATCAGGGAGGAAAAAGTGTTCCAGAAAATTTACAGATTTTGTGTAGGCAGTGTAATGGAATTAAGGGAGATCAGATATGAAGGAGTATGCGTATTCTACGCTGGATATAGCATGGATTATTGATGGGATGACTCTTGGATGCCGGCGGCAATATCAGGTTATGGAAACAATCTGGCAAAAAGAGAAAACGTATCTTGAGCTGAAGTATCTGGAAAGTTATCGTCGTTTTGTTTTGGAAATCCAGTATTGGATGCATTATCTTCATGAAAAGAACCTTCTCGATCAGGAATTTACGGCAATACAGCAGGAAATTGCAGCACTCAATGGATCTCTGCAAGCAGAAGATTATCAGAGAGATTTTTTTGGTTTGGATTTATTTTTTAAGCAGGCTCGTATTCGTATTTTATATGGTTATCGAAAAAACTATGTAAAAATCAAGTTGAGAACGTTGTTGAAAGAGTACGGTTATAAAAGAAGGTCGCAGAATCTGGTTTTGCATATACAGGAGTGTATGGAGGTTTATGGATTGGAAGCCACATTACGAGGTGGTGCACCTTGTAATGTAGCAGAAGTGGGGCTTGATGCAATGTTGACGTTTCGAGTTGTTGAAAAAAATGGTAGATTTAGATAAAATTAAATATGTATAAGAAGATTGTAATTTAAGGGAGGAAGATATTATGGGGCGCATATCTATGAAAGAAAACAAAAATATATATCATATATGCCGAGAAGAATTGGGACTATCTAGAGAAAAAGCAAGCGAACTGTTGGAAGTTATTCCACCAGAGAGAATTGAAAAAATAGAAAATGAGAAATCATTACCACGCCCTGATGAAGTTTTAATCATGGCAGAAAAATATAAAGTTGCAAATTTATGTAATTATTATTGTGCAAATCAATGTCCTATAGGTAGAGAGTATGTACCTGAAATCCAGATTAAAGATTTGTCACAGATTGTATTAGAAATGCTGGCATCTTTAAATTCTATGCGAAAAAAACAAGAACGATTAATTGAAATTACAGCCGATGGGAAAATTGATGAAAATGAAATCGAAGATTTTATTTTAATACAAGAAGAATTAGAGAAAATTTCAATTACTGTTGAAACAATGCGTTTATGGTCTGAACAAATGTTAGCAAATAATGTGATAAATATGAAGATTTATCAAGCACACAAAGAAAAAAGAAACTAGAGAGAAACTCCAGTAATTTGCTGGAGTTTTTATTTTGCCAAAAAAGAAAAATAGAAAGCAGTTTTTTTCTGTTTTTGTCCTGTATTGTTAAAAATTGTTAGGTTATACTTAGATTAATTATTAAAATAAAGAGGGGTTGATTTGATGACCGTAGGTTATAGAATTGCAGCAATACGATTAATGGAAATGATAAACAGAAATAAAGAATTAGCTAATTATTTAGAACTTTCTGCAGAACTAAAACAAAGAAAGTATACAGCAGAAGATAAATAGGAAAGAGGCAATTAATATGGATAGATATAGAAAAGTAATTGTAGATTTTGAATGGCACAAAATATCGAATACATACAAAAGAGAACGATTGCTCTGCGATCAGGAGATTATTCAATTTGGTGCAGTTATGCTGGATGAAAACAATCAGGAGATGGGAATATTTCATAGTATGGTAAGACCGCAATTTGTATTGAAGTATTCTGCAAAAATTGAAGAACTGACTGGGATTTCAGAAGCAGATTTGAGTATTGCACCATCGTTTGAAAAAGTTTTTTTTGATTTTTTACGGTGGTGTGATCAGAGAGATGTACCTTATATAATTTACTCATGGAGCGATAATGATTTGCAGCAGATTAAAAATGAACTAATGCTAAAACAAATAACTTGTACTGACCGAGTAGAATATATGTTATGTCATTGGAGAGATTTACAAGTTGAATTTGATGATATTCTGGGTTTTTACAGAAGACAATCATTAGAAAATGCTATGATGTTGTTGGGAATAGAGCCCGAAGGAAGGGCGCATAATGCTTTAGATGATGCTAAAAATACAGCGATTCTGTATACATATTTGACCGATCCAGTGAAACAGCGTACTGTTGTAAAGAAAATAAAAGATATTTTAACTCCGGAAGAAAAAGGGACTACATTAGGTGATCTTTTCGATTTTAATCAGTTGTTTCAAATGCTATAAATTACTGGGATAAAGCACTTGCAGTATGTTAAATGTTGTATCTGATAAGAGAAAGAATGAAAGGATGAATGGTATGTTAAAAATATTTTTGACTGGAGATAATCATATCGGATCGAAATATGCAAATTATGGGGAAAAGGCGACTTATTTGGCAGAAAAAAGGATAGATGCTTTTGAAAATATGGTATCTATAGCTAATGAAGAACAATGTTCAATTTTTGCTATTGCAGGGGACTTATTTGATAATATTAATCGCATTAAAAAGAGTGATGTAAAATCTTTGCTTGAAAAACTTTCAAAATTTCATGATACTGTTGTGATTTTGCCAGGAAACCATGATTATTATAATGAGAATGCAAGAGTGTGGAAATATTTCTCAGAGATGGTACATGAATACGATAATATTATTCTTTTGACAGAGTATAAACCCTATACCATTCTATGGATGGAAGAATCAGTAACATTATATCCAGCGTTTTGTACGTCTTCTCATTCTGGTAAAAATGAGAATAATTTGGATTGGATTAAAAAAATAGAAATACATTCGGAAAAAGGTTATCATATTGGAATTGCCCATGGCGCAGTCGAAGGGGAAACCATAGATACTGAAGGGATGTACTTCCTTATGCAGCGATCAGAATTGGAAAGTATTCCTGTTGATGTGTGGTTATTGGGACATACGCATGTTCCTTTTCCGAAAAATCTTACTGAAAATATGGAAAAAGCAGATACGCGAATATTTAATGCAGGAACACATGTACAGACGAATGTGTCTTGTAATACAGATGGTAGATGTTTTATCATCCAAATCGATGATGAAAAAAAAGTCCAAGCTAAGTCTGTTCATACAGGTAATTTATATTTTTATCGGAAATCTGTCGAGGTTACGCCGGGGAACTTGGAAAAAGCATTGGATCATGCTTTAGCTGGTATTTCTGATCAGTCTATTGTTGAGTTGAGGTTGGCAGGGTCACTATCTATGGAAGAATTTGCTGACAGGCATCAGATAATCCAAAATGCTATGGATCGTTTCATTGAGGGGAAATATCAGGATGAGAATCTTGTAAAGGAAATATCGCAGGATCTTATTGATTCGGAATTTGCAGAAACGGCATTTTCTAGTATTTTTTTGAAAGCTTTACTTCAAGAGCCAAAAGAGGCACAAATGGTTTATGATATGCTGATGTCCATGAAGGAGGGAAAATAATATGAAAATAAGTAAAGTGTCTTGTACACAATTTGCAGGTATTCGTAATCAAGAATTTACTTTTACAGATGATATCAATCTTGTTTATGGTAAAAATGAAAGTGGAAAAAGCACTTTGGCAAATCTAATCGGATATATATTGTTTCAAAATAATAAACTTGATGGAAGAACAGATAAAGATTTTATAGAAAACTTTTTTCCGGTATGTAAAAAAGGTAGTAATTTAGAATTTGATTTTGCAGATGGGCAGTTAACAATCGAAACGGAAGATGGAACCTATGTTTTAAAAAAAGAATGGGAACGTCATAAATTAAGTAAAGCAGGAAATGTATCTTTGTCCACACCAGATGGTGTGATTAAAGATGCAGATAGAATTAATGAGGTCTTAAAGTCCATACTTTTATATGGAAAAGGAATTTATTCAGATTTTCTTCTGACACCACAGAGAAATTTAGATACATCATTGAAGAGTCTTTTAAACGCATCTGAAAAATGATGCGAAGGACGAGTTGATACAAGTGGTATCACAAGCTTTTGCCGAAAGTGATGGTATCTCTATGGATGCGGTTGAGCAAGAAATTCAAAATAGGATTCGTGCCATTGCTGGAAAAGATTGGGATATTGAGCGGCAGCAGCCTAAGTCTGCAAAAAGAAATACAACTAGAGGAAGCGAAATCTTAAAGGCATATTATTGTTTTCGGGATGCAAATGACGTTTTAAATGAAGTTCAGGATAGAAAGAAACAATTAATTGAAGTTCAGGAAAATTTTATAAAATTCAAGAAAGAAGCATCAGATGCTAAACAAGAGAAAAACGAATTTCGTAGAGCAAAAGTTTTGCTTGAAAATAAGATAATTTTTGATGAAACTTATTCGAATTTGCAAAGATATTTGGAGAGGTGTCAAAATATTGAGGAAGAATGGCCAGCTTTAGAGGAAAAATTAAAAAAAGCACAAGAACTAAATCAAGAGAAGAAAAATCGAGAATTAGTGGATAAGTACCGAAAAGGGAAAAAAATATATGATGAAATAGTATCAAAAAAAGTTAACATAGATAAGATGTTGTGCCCTACATCCGAGGAAATTCAAAAAGTGGAAAGATGTACAAATAAAATTTGTGAATTAAGAAATCGGCTTCGTGGTATGAATTTGACTGCGGCAATTCACATGATGGGAGAAAATCAGATATTTATCAGTTCTATTTCCTCAGGAGAGAAAATTGAATGGAGGGAAAATCTGGAAATATATGAAGCTGTGAATTTGGTTATCCCTGGTGTGATGGAAATGGTTTTGGCACCTATTGATGTAAATCTGACTGAAATAAATAGAGAAATAGAAAATATGCAGAAAACTATAGATGATATTTTTACTAAATATCAAGTGGATACATATGAGCACTTAGAAAATTTATCAAAGCAATATGGTGAAATAAACCGTGACATAGAAAATTTAGAAAATTCATTAAACTACTACCTTGGTGAGGATACACTGGAAACTTTACAGGTTCAATATGAAGAAATAGATAATGAACCTAGAGAAAAGCAGCTTATTTTACAAAAAATAGAGGAATTAGGATTAGAAAAGGAAATTTCAGATTTTATTGCTTGCACAGATACAATCTTGAAAGGATATCAAGAGGAATTTGAAAATATAGAAGGGTTACGCGAGATAATTCGAAATAATCAGATAAATATGGAGAATGCAGATGAAAAGAAATCTGATTTTAAAGATATTCCGCCTAAATATGTTAGCATCGAATTGCCTGAAAAATATATGGAGGAGCTGGAAAAACAGACTAGGCTTTTGGAGCACGAACGTGATAAATGGTGGGAAGAAAAAATAAGCAAAGAAAGTAGATTAGAGGAATATTTAGATAATTTAGATGGTGACCCTATTGAGCAATTAAACTATGCACAGCAAAATTTTGAATATCTTAAAGAACTCCTTAAACATTGGAACAATATTGAAAAAGTATTTAAAGCCCAGAAGGAGAAACTTAAGCAAAGTCCTATGCAAGATATTGCAGAACATTTTTCTAAATATCTTCAAATGATTTCTGATGGACAAGTAATATCCGAATTTCCGAATATGGAAAAATTAGATATGGAAATTTACAGCAAAGATCGTTTGTTGAACTATGCAAAGCTTTCCGAGGGAACAAAAGAGACAGTATCTTTGGCATTTCGTCTGGCTGTATTAGATCATCTTTTCCCTGAAGGCGGCGGGATTGCAATATTTGATGATCCATTTGCCAATATGGATACAGAACGAACGGCACAATCCGTTGCATTAATACAAGATTTTGCAAAGCGACATCAGGTGATTTTTTTGACTTGTAAGGATGAATATCTGGATTTATTCCCAGAAAGTAATGTACAAATTTTATAATATTACAAGTATTTGGAGTTATAGCAAATGATTTTATTGTTATAGTAAAGAGAATTTTAATTTTCAGAAGACATGGTTTATTCTCGATATTTTGTTGTTGCAAATTTAGAGGGATAAACCATGTTTATTTTGTGAAAAAGAAATTTGAAAATCGTATCTATTTTAATGCAATATGATTGCGGTATATTGTGATATTTGATTTTAAATGAAAATAATGGAAAATATGATATAATATGACATGTGATTATTGTAATGATTGTTGATAGTTTCTTTTGTTGGAAATTTATTATTATATACTAATTTTTATAAAGATTAAATATTATGTGATGGTTTTTAAGGAGAGGAAAAATGGGTTTATTTACGCAAGGGCAGTTAGTCTGCCTAAAATCTGATCCAAGCATAGAAGGTGCTGTTATTTCAATTATAGAAGGTGGACGTGAGATACGTTATCAGGTTTTTACAAATGTTTATGGTGTACAAATATATTATGAGTCACAAATAGCAACTAAGAATTTGGATTCACAACTGGAAGTGGTGGATGCTGAATATTTCCATGCGGGGATTACCGCATCCCTTATCAGAACACCTTCTTTATCCTCCTTATATTCTTTGAATATGGCTAAAATTGACTTTATTCCGCATCAGTTTAGACCAGTATTGAAATTTATTCGGTCAGATAGACCAAGGCTGCTTATTGCGGATGGTGTAGGGGTTGGGAAAACCATTGAGGCAGGTTTGATTTTAAAGGAAATGCAGGCACGGCGCAATGTAAATTCTGTTTTAATTATTTGTCCACGACCTTTGGTATCTGAAAGAAAATGGGAAAATGAAATGAAACGGTTTGACATTGAACTTACGGCGCTGAATGGTGAACTGTTTCGATATTGTATCAAAGAAACAGATTACGAAGGAGAATGGCCTGATAAATATAAAAAAGTTATTATCCCGTATTCTTTATTTGATGAATCCACTGTAATGGGGAGTAATAAAGGTGGCAGGGACAAAATGGGCTTGATGCAATTAGATCCTCCGCCTAAATTTGATTTGGTCATTGTAGACGAAGCGCACCATATTCGCAATACATCTACTTACGCATATCAGGCTGTCAAGCAGTTCTGCGACAATGCAGAAGCCGTAGTATTTTTAACGGCAACGCCAGTTCAATTAGAATATGATGATCTTTTTGTGATGCTGAATTTGTTACGTCCGGATTTAATTATTGACAAAGAGACATTCGTGCGTATGGCTGAGCCAAATCCCTTTATTAATCATGCATCAGTACTGGTTCGTTTGCAAAGAGAAAAATGGCAGGAAGAAGCCTATGAACAAATGAGAGCTGCTTGTATGGATACAGAATGGGGTCGCATTGTTCTAGCTCAGAATCCGGTAGCAAAAGGTGTTTTGCAAACACTCAAAAAATCTAATATCTTACAAGAGGAAAGAGTAAAACTCATTTCAGATATTGAGGGACTGCATACATTTTCTAACATTATCAGCAGAACAAGACGGAGAGATATTGGTGAATTTACTTTAAGAAAAGCCGTGACAGTAACTGTTCCATTTACGTCAGCGCAAAAACAATTACATGATGAAATATTATCAGTAATACATAAAATATTTTCACAGATACATTGTACAGATAATACCAAATTTATGATGAAAACGATTCGAAGGCAGACAGCTTCCTGTTTGTTTGGATTGGTTCCGATGTTGCACGAAATACTGTGCCGTCATATTTCAGAATTGTATGATGATGGTTACATGGAAAATGATATCTTGAGTAAAGATGGAAAGGATGCAAGATCTATACGTGCACAAATTGAAGATATTTTAAATATGGCTGATGATATTCCACCAGATGATCCGAAACTAGATAAGCTATTAGAAATTATTGCAGATAAACAAAAAGACAGAAAAAATAAAATTATGATTTTTAGCACATTTAAACACACACTACAGTATTTATATGTGGAATGTTTGAAAGCAAATCTGAGAGTAGGTTTGATACATGGAGGAGTTTCAGATGAGGATCGGGTAGAGCTGAGAAGAAGATTTGAATTGGATAAAGAAAATTCGGATGCATTAGATATTCTTTTGTTTTCTGAAGTTGGATGCGAAGGCTTAGATTACCAATTTTGCGATTGTATGATCAACTATGATTTGCCGTGGAATCCTATGCGGATAGAACAGAGAATCGGTCGTATTGACAGAAATGGTCAAACCAGTGAAAGTGTAACTATTTTCAATATGATTACGCCTGGGACTGTTGATTACGATATTTATGAGAGATGTTTGAATAGAATTGGTGTGTTTAAAAGCTCTATTGGTGATTGTGAAGATATTCTCGGTGGTATTGCAACAGAGATTCGGAGTATTGTTGAGAATTTTAAAATGACTGATGAAGAAAAGCAAGAAAAACTGCAGCAGATGACAGATAATAAAATAAGATTGATACAGGAGCAAATCTATTTGGAAGAAAAACAACGCGATCTGTTTGGAATTAAGGTTCCAGATCAGTCTTTTAATGAAGAAATTAAGAAGGCAACAAATACCTGGTTATCTTCAGAGTACATTCAAAATTTGATTCATTCGTATTTAAAGAATAGACTCGAGTCAGATAAAGAGTATATTTTGGGAGAAAAATCATTGAAAACATTGCGGCTGTCACAAAGTGCAAGACTAGAATTGCTTGATGATTTTAAAGAATGTAAATTGCCACGAAATGAACACAATCGTCAATGGGAAAAATGGTTGAAGTCGGGTGAAACGCATTTATCAATTACTTTTGATCATTTCTGCGCAAAAGAAAATCCTAAAGCAGCTTTTATTACCGTAGGACATCCATTGGTTAGACAGGCAGCAGAATACATGAAAACTAAAAAGAAATTTGTTTCGGTATTTAAAGTATGTACTAATCAATACAGAAAAGGGGAGTATCCTTTTGCCATATTTCAATGGAAATTATCAGGAGAACATGAAGATTTACAATTGAGACCATTTAGTATACATTCTGAATTAAATGATTGTTTACTGGATTTACTGAAAGAGAGTCATAGTATTTCATATCCTGTTAGTACAAATATTGCAGAGTGGGATTCTGTGGAGCATGTTCATCACACGATGTGGGAACAAGAACTTAAAATGCATAGGGCAAAAACAGAAGAATTGGTTAGATACAAAATCGGCAGCTTGACTACAAGTCATAATGCAAGAATGGCGATGCTAAAGGAACAGCTCCTTAGAGCAACTGATGGGAAGATCCGACTGATGAAAGAAAGTGAAATAAGGAATGCGCAGGAGGATTATGAAATGCATTTGTCTTCACTACAAAATGCAAATGAAAAAGCAGATATTCTATTTGACATTTTAGCTTATGGCTTATTGATTGTTGAATCTAAAGAGGAATAGACTTGTTTTAATGACAAGGAAAATGGATAAGTAGGGGGAAGTTTATGGTTCAGGAAAAAATAGACTATGAGTCTATACGGAGTCAAAAAATCAAACAATATGGTACAGAGTTTAAGGATTGGATTTGGATACTTGTAAAGCAGTATAAAGATCGTACTCATTTTCTTTTTGAATTGCTCCAAAATGCAGAAGATGCAAATGCAAGAGAAATCAAAATCTATTTGTATCATGATCGATTGGAAATTTCCCATGATGGGATATTGTTTTCTAAAGAAGATGTTATTAGCATTACAAAAGTTGCGAAAAGCACAAAGATGGGAACGGATAACGGGAATATTGGTAAGTTTGGTATCGGATTCAAATCGGTTTATGCCTATGCTTCCACTCCTAGAATTTATTCCGGTAAATATGCATTTGAGATTCGGGATTTTATTTTTCCATATGAAATTGAAAAAATATCTATTAGGGACTGGGAAACAAAAATAATTATACCGTTTGATAATGGAGAAATTCCGGAGGATAAAGCATATTCGGAAATCAGGAGAGCTTTGCATGACCAAGTGTCTACAAATACAATATTGTTTTTAAATAATATAGATAGTGTAGAAATTCATATAGAAGATGAAAATGATTTTATTCGTATTACAAAGGAGGGTGCAGAGATTGATTTTAGCGGCAATGTTTTGAGTGTTGATTTATTGTATAGTCACATCAATGCAATGGACGTTTCAATTCAGGAAAAAGAAGAAACATATCTGTTATTTACAGATTGCGAAGAAGAAGCGGTAAAGTTAGCTTTTAAAATAGAAGAAAATGCAATTATTCCTATAAATAATACAAGCTTTTTTACTTTTTTTCCTACAGACAAAGAGTCTCATCAAGCATTCTATATTCATGCGCCCTTTGATACAACACCTGCACGTGATAATATTGTTGAGGATAGTGAACGCAATGTCATTTTTATCAATAATATTTGTGAAGCAATTTGTTATGCATTTTGTTGGATGAGGGACAATGGTTATCTGACAATCTCAGGATTAAATGCAACCTATCCTATTTATGAATATCCGAAGGATTCTATTTTTCATAAAATCTACCAGACTGCTATTGATCTGATTATGTCAGAAGAAAAAATTATCCCTACTAATCAGGCAGGGGTGTTTAAGAGTTATACAGAAATATTAATGCCAGACAACATGTCTATAGTAACCGTATTTGTTGATGAAGATATTCAGGTTTTGTTTGGAAATCATAGAATCTTTTGGTTGGCAAAAGAAATATCAACAGATGCCTGTCAAAAATTCCGTGAGTTTTTAAAGAAAAATTTTGCATTTAAAACTTATACATGGAAAGATATTGTATCTAGATTAGATGCCCAATTTTTGGAAAGGAAAGAAAAAAGCTGGTTTGAAAAGCTATTTTTCTTAATCAGGTCTTTTGCCGTAACCAATCCTCAACAAATGGGTAGACATGATATTGATGTAACCGACATTCCATTAGTAAGATTATCAAATGGGAAACATATTTGTGCATATCGTGATGGTATTCCGCAGGTGTATCTAAATAATCCTCAGATATATCCTAATAAAATCGAGTCTGAGTTTCGAAAAAATGAAACAATTCATAATTTCTATGTACAAAATCTCAAGATACCTATATACGATGTATGTAGAATTGCATTAGACGAGATTTTACCGAAATATGTGAATCGTGATCATATCTGTTTTGTTACAGAGGATACACGAAAGGAAAATATTTCGGATTTAAAATTGTTAAAGGATGCTTTAATTACGACACCAGAAATATTACCTGATATCATGAATGCGTATATATTAACAGACGGCAATTCTTGGTTTAAGCCTGAAGAATTGCATATACCTAGTGGATATGCTGGCAGTATACCGGAATATGGATTGGTTCGGGATGTATGCAATTTAAAATTTATTTCGTGGGAGTATCAGACAGAACCTAAGTTGGATGAAAAATTTTTCATGAGAATTGGTTGCGCAGGTACTTTGAAAAAAATTGAGATTACGGAAGAAGATTATTTGGGATATGTGTACAAATACATTGGCAAAAAAAGCAGTGAAGAGATTCGTACCAAAATTTTTAGGAAAAAATATCAGCACGGTTTTCAGTGGAATATGATATATGAGGGTTTCCCCTCTGTTTTAGAGCAGATGGATGAGAAAAAATCTTTTGCTGTTGCTCGGTTTTTAAATAAAAATACAACACAATTTGCGATCTCAGGAGATATTGCAGGTGCGGAAGATCAGAGTTTTTCTGGTTCTCACGTAGATAACATGGTTATATTATCAGCGATGGGAATACTATTATCTTATATTCCATGGATGTATACGATGGATGGTAGAAAAGTTGCAGCGCAGACGATACATCGTCATGAATTACATCCGAATTATGAGAAAGAATGCAGGCGTCTGTTAGATATTTTGCCTTTTCTGGAAGAAGATAATGCGCTTAAAACAATACTGGAAAGAATAGATGATGCAGAACAAAGAAGAATATTAAAATCATTCATCACAGATCATGAAAAATTGGCGGAAGTTACGAAAATAATACAGAAACAAGAACTACAGCAAATGAAAAGAATAGAAAAACGTAGTAAAACGCCACAGGAGATTTTAGATGAAGCAGCTAAGAAAAAGAGCAAGGGGGCATCCAATAGTAATTTACCGGATGCAGACGCACTTACGAATTTAGAAAGACGACGAAAAAAATTAGAGGAAGAATTTGGAAAATCTATGGATTTTAAAGTTGGTGTTCCAAAGTGTTCCTTGAAGTATACATATCAAGATAGAATTTCGCCGGAAGAAAAAACATTCTTGTATGAAGAGTATGAAGGACATTGTCAGATTTGTGGACTGGCCATCAGGAAACACAATGGTTCTAATCATTTTATGGCTATTAACGTAATCAGAACAGCCGAATTGGATGACAAATATCGTCCTTCACTAGCAATTGGCTGGAATTCTTTATCAATGTGTCCAAATTGTGCAGCAAAATTTTTATATGGACCCAAAGATATTTCTCGTTTTTATCAACAGGTACAGGAAAAAGAAATGGAGGAACATTCCGAAGACTATATCGAAATTAATATCAGTTTGCAGGATAAAGAAGAGGTAATTAAATATACACCAAAACATTTCTTGGCTTTGCAAACTGCCCTTAAAGTCTTTATGGAATAAAATGTGATATGGCTTTTAAAAATTATTTTCCGATTGCTACTATTAAAAAAATGGATGCAAATCAGATTTCAGAGGATTTTATCAATTACTATAATGGTCTTTCAGAGGCACTAAAGCAAGAAATTGCAGATATTCGTCCAGACTTAACAAATGCTATTCAGCAGAAAGCTGAAATAAACATAGATTTTGAAGATAAGAAGGAGAGTATTCAATTAAATCAAAAAGAGAATACAGAAGAAATTCTACCTTTGGAAAGTGAGGAAAATCAAGATGCTTCTGCAATTATAGATGAATGGGAAAGTATAAGTATTCTAAATTGGCGTAATTCCAGAGTATATGCTAATGTTTTAGTATGTAAAATTATGCCGGATCATAATAGAGTTTGTAGGGTTCATAGAATTCCATTGATTAAAAAAGAAATTCGTTTAGATCATGGAAAATTTGGAATTTATGGTTATTTGTGTCCTGAATGTATGGATTTATTTCTTGAGGAAAGCCAGTTAGAGTGGATTATTGAAGTGTTGGATCGCAGAAATATTCCTGCATGGATGCAACCACTGGAGATAACTCTTAAAGAATGGAATGAAATGGGAAAGCCTGTGTCAATACAAAATGACACAGTGATTTACATACCCGATGTTTGGGTAGACGGAAAAAATATTTGTCCCATTCATCAGAAGGCGTTAGTGGAGGATTCTTATCAAAAAGTATACAAAGATAGACAAGTTACTTTTGAAGCATATTACTGTGCTGATTGCGGAAAGATAATTATGAGAAATTCAAAGGCACAACAATTAGAATTGGCTTGTGGTGAGATTGGTATTCCACCGATTATATTCAAAAGACTGAAGGCAGAAGAAAAGAAAAAAGTTAAGGTAAAACAATTACCGAAAAAACCTGAACTTTTTGTTTGTAATGGTGTGGCAATACCCTATGAATTTGATGAATCCGTGGAATGGCAAGAGTTAACAGAAGAGGATGTTGTCATTGTTTCATATTCTTGTGCATGCATTGAAGAAGATCATGATTCAGAAGATGTCTTGGCATTGGTAAAAGTTCAGGAGAAAAAAGGTGAGATAAAACGATACTTGGTGAAATTTGGATACTGCGATATCTGTGATCGTTATTACTTAGCACAAGAGGATTATTCAGTCATTTATAAAAAGGGAAGACCGGAAGTTACCATATACGATGAAACAAATTCTGATTATTTTATATCATCCGGAAAAGTCTTTGATTTGGAGAGAGATCATTTAAATACTTTGGAAAATGATTTAACAGACAAAATCCGAAGAATAAAAGAAAGTCCAGATTATATGAATCAATTTGCAGTAGGCGCCTATGATGATGGGAATTTGAGTTATGCGAAAGCTAAAAGCAAACCTTTAAAGAAAGAAATCGACAGAATTTCTGAATTTATACCAAAGCCATATGGATATAGAACAGATATCGTATTCGGAGATCAGACAAACACTTTTTATTTAGGAGTATCTGATATTGAACTTGATGGTGCAAAAAAGGTAATTTCGTTTAATAGTGACTTAGGAAGAAAA
>OMGQ01001045.1_pt1 | contig 18316 bp, 9 predicted proteins | sample 1646071 | NCBI WGS metagenome assembly OMGQ01 (sample SAMN05578585, study PRJEB25193) | human gut metagenome | biome: Human Microbiome; feature: human-associated habitat; material: feces | host: Homo sapiens | place: USA:Birmingham
TTTCACCTTCAGTTCCTGACAAATATTGTACTTCTTTAATAGTTTCTTTATCCATCCCATATTGTGTATTCGGAACATAAACACTCCTATCCTCACCATAATATTGAATTGATAATACTCTCATCGCTAATTGAATATTCTTAGCATCCATTAATGAAGATTTTGCCTTAGAATGATATTCATAAAAACAGAAAGCAGGTAATAATATAATCCCAATTGATATTATGACGCAAGACATTCTTATTAATACAAAGATTTTTTTCTTACTACTGAGCTTTTTTTCAGTCATTATATCGTCCCAATTATGTAAATATATTTGTACCATTACCACTTTCTTCAGGCAACACCATAATATGTCCCGAACTATAAATCTTAGTTATATTCATAAAAACGTATTTTTTATCTTATATAAATCCTATTCTCCTATTTTTTTTACATCACCCCAAATACCACCTGTCATTTCTACGTATTTCGTTCCATTCCATGTATACTTCATTTTTAATATTGCACCAGTATTGGTATCTATATTAACCTCCTCAACGATCCCATTATCAGGAATAGTAAACTCAACTTCATGATCTTTAATTATTAATTTTGATGGTCCTGCCAATGTGCTATTAGTTGTAAAAAATGCATTAACATCTGCTAATGAAACATCCCTATTTTTATATATCTCACCTATAGCTGTCTCAATCTCTAAATATGCTGATCTCGCATCAATCTCAATCTGTTTGTCCTTCGCCTTATCAATATATTTAAACATTCCTGGTACAAGAATCGCAAGCAAAATACCAATAATAACAATAACAACAATCATCTCAATCAAGGTAAACCCTTTTTTATCTTTTTTCAAATTTTGTAATAATTTCATTTCAAGATCCTTTCTAAACATAATACTATGAAACCATTTCAATAGTATAATTAACAGTTGCAACTCCCTACTCCCGCTCCGCTCCTTTACCTGAATTTTTAATTCCTGCTCTTCTCAATTCCCAATACAGAAGAGACATTCCTGCATTTCACAAATATAAAATTAAATATTATATAATCTGCCGAACATAAATTACATAATATAACTTTATATATCTGTTATTACAAGAATATTACCTTTTTACTAAATATAGTCTTTTCATAACTCTTTGTCAACAAATTCCGCTGTTTTTATTACTTTTCGACAATATCACCATTTCGCAGATTATAGCATTCTACCATTTTGAATGTTGTAAATCGGTATCCTGTCTTTTTATTATATAAAGTAACAGTTACCTTAATCGCATTGTCTCCCACCAAATCAAATTGAATCTGGGAAATTTTCATTCCCATATAGGTAGGGCTTCCATAATACCAGTCCACAATATCTTCTTCATCAACAGCGTTATAATGGAAAACTAACATTTCATTATCCAGATTCCCGGCTGCTGCCTTTTCTTTTGTTTTGTCCGAGGCCACATCCTCTATCAGTCCGCATTGAACCACAATTCCATCTTTATTTATATATTTTATGCGGTCCTTTCTTCCTTCATCTCCGTTTTCCGGGCCATGTTCAATTAAAACACTATAATTGATATTCTCTGTTTCAGTATCAGGCAGGTATTCCCTCTGCGCCTGTGAAATCTCCCCATTTATCTTTTCCAGAATTGTATCCGCCACCGTCTGTCCCTTTGAAGCGCTAGTCACTTTCAAATGCACTCTCATAAAAGCACTTGTAACCGCAGTGGCCGACAGCATAAAAATTCCTATTAAAACAAAGGTTACGATTAATTCAATTAATGTATATCCTTTTTCATTCTTCACTTTTATATTCCACTCCTGCATATCATAGCTTGTCTGCGGTACTGCATCAATCAGCAAGTTGAAAGTCTCTACCAAACTCACTCCCAGGCCACTGTCTCACTCTGTCACAAATGGCCTTTATTCTGCTACGGCTTGTATTCCGCAAAATAATAAAAAGAGTATTTATTTTCCCTGAGCTTGCTATAAGTAAAATCAAACTGATATCCCACTGGTCCTTTTATCTCAAACTGCTTTCCATCAATCCCTGAAATAATATCGCCGTCCTGATCCACGCTTTTCTGCGGAACAAGAGTAAAATGCTGCATAATTGGTTTAGAACCATCCGCCGGGTTACTATAGTATGCTTCAAGCGCTGATTCTGTGACTGTCCGGTTTTCAATTGCCTGTTCCGATACTTTCAGAGCCGCCGTTACAGAAGTTGAAACCATCAGTATACCCAGCATCAAAATCATAAAAGAAACCATTACGGATATGATCGAGGATCCCCTGTTTTCATGCAATATCTTCTTCATGCCAAACACCCCTTATTGAAATAACCATTCATTATCAGCATTCACTATAATCTGATACTGCTGTTTCACTTTCCAGCTTTCTTTTCCTCTACTGCAAGTAACCTCCGTATAAAGAAACAGGTCACTGAATTTATCACTGTCTGTTTCTCCATTCATAATCGCGGTCTGGATATCTTCCAGTTTCTTATTCATATTTCCCCAGTAAAATCTGACTTCTATATCATAACCGTTGAGTACCTCACCTACCGGCTTTCCGGAGGTCATTGGAGTATATACCCAGGATACTCTTTTTTCCTGCATATCGGCACAATACTGAAACGTGCCTGCATTTTCACAATCCTCTTTTATCATGCCTGCCATCATATAGGCAAAGCTGTCTTCCGTCCACTTTTCTTTTCTTATTTCATCTCCCAATATCTGGCTAAAGGTCGATGCTGCCATTCTGCATCTGGTACTTATGGCATTTTGTCTTGTGGAGCCCATCATAGCAGATGCTGAAAGCAGTATGGTAAGAGAAAGAGCCATGAATAAAAACATAATTCCGATTACGAGTATCATCGTCTGTCCCTGTCTCTTTTCTAGTATATAGCTTATCTTTTTTCTCATGGCTCCCTCCTTCCTTTATTACAAATACATGTGTTAATATGTACACGGGAGAAGTCTCCCTGTGTTTTATGGTGTTTCATAAGGTTCAGCCGACGTATGCATTGAAACAGTTTCCTCCAACTTGTGGCTTTGAGTTTCACTGCCAGTTGTGCTTTCATTCTTTTCTTCTGTTTCTATATCTGTTTTCGTGCTGTTATCCTCTGTCCCTATTTCATCCGGGCTCCCAGTTGTTTCACTTTCCGTCTCTCCGGTACCGCTCTCGGTTGTTTCACTCTCCGGCTCACCAGTACCGCTCTCGTCTTTCTTCCCATCTTCAGAAGGCTTTTCCGTTTTACTCTCCTCTGCAGCTTCTTTTTCATCAATTGTATTTCCGGATATGCTGTTACCGGATACAGAATTTCCTGAAACAGAGTTTACCGCAGACTTCGTGGAGTCACCGGACTTTCCGATAATCCATGGGATATTTTCTGTTTTGATAATCTGGTATCCGGGTCTGCGTGCAGATACAAGTTCACTCAGGCTTAAATTATCAGGATTATCAAATATATCCATATCTATCGTTGTTTCATCATCATCCTTTATAATTCTTCCCCATATTCTGTCAAATGACGATGTAAACTGTTTCTCCGAGGATGCTGCTTTCGCACGAATTACAATATCTGCAGTATATAAATATCGGCTATTCTCTGTCTTATACTGAAGAGCACTGATATCCGGCAGCACTAAATTATATGTATAAGTGTAAGCTGCACCATCATTCACCGGCTTTGCAACAATTTCCAATTCAGGCTCCATATTCCGTTTTACCGCTGAATCCCAGGGCGCATAAAATACATATTTGTACTTATTATCCGACCAGTCAGACAGTTTACAGGTATAGACAATATTTCCATCGTTCTCTGTACCGGATACTGTAACTTTCTTCTCCTTTTCCTTATTTTTCATAATAACCTGAACTGCAGGCGGCTGCTCAGGCTCTGTGGTTACTTCAACATCAAGATATACCCCATCCTCTTCCGGAGATATCAAGTCTCTTAAAAAGATATCGAATCCCGATATGTGCGTATCCTCACTGCAGTTCCATTTCAGTACCTGACGCTCCAGTGAATAGACCCCGATCGTTTCTTCCTTTGTTACCACCTCAATTTGAGGCATTTCAAGACGTAACTGAGGAAGTTTTTGTACATAGTACTCTGACCATACGGAACTTATACTGCTGCTCTCAACTCCCCTGAAACGGATAATCAGGTACTTTCCGGATAAATCACCCGGTTTTTCCTCCATCCAGTTTTTCATTCTTACAGAGTCAAGCCGCAGGGACGAAGAATTCATTGTACCATTGGGCGTATCTACTAATATATTTTCAGGACAAATCGGAGCAGCAGTAATGCTTCCGTTCTCAAGGAACTCTTCATTAACTGTATATTTTCCATCCTTCTTGATAATCAGTTCTTTCTGCCCGGCATCTGTCTCCACTGTTCCATCATATACAGCAGCTTCAAATTTATAGGAACCTCTTAGGTTTTCCACCTCACTTTTTACGATACCTGTTAAATTCAATTTGCTGAATTCAGCTACGGTTAAGATATCCTGTTCCCCAAGCTTTGCCTCCGTTCCTTCATAGAACAGCTCAAATGAAATATCTTCTGGAAGAACCATACGCTCAGGTACCTGGAAAGACCGATGTACCCCTTCATCCGAATCTGTATAAACTGCATCATCCGAGGCAAGTGCGATAGCTTTAACGTGAATCTCTATCTTCAGCCCATGCAGTTCCTCAAGATTACAGCCTGATAAAACTGTATCACCATCTTCTTTTAATTTTCTGCCGAGCAGTATTCTGATTCCTCTTTTTGATCCATCTTCTTCGGTCAGCTCTGTCAGATTTTCCTCTCCAAACACTTTAAGGGACTCCTGAAGTTCTGTTTTATTTTCCTCCGTCAATCCAGGGTTACTTTCCCATAAAACATCCGCATATATCAGATATTCCTTCAAATCCTTTTGCTGCCCGCTGTCAGTTATGCCTTTCCAGGATATATCATAGTTCAGATTATCCCTGTTATTCTCTGAAAGCGACGGCGTATCAGGCTGTGTTATTTGAGGCAGCTTTAATAACATTTTATAATCTTTCTCACTGTAACTGCAAAGCTTATCCGCTATCTGCATACCATTCCCTGGATTCTTTGTCGTTCCAATCCGCGTTACCTGAAGCTTAAGGTTTTTATAATTCCAGTTGCTGCAATCCAATTCAATTTTATTATCTTGAATAACGGAGGCTTTACCTGCCGGATAAATTTCCTTCAGAGTTCCATCAGGACTTGTCCCTGTCAGGATTACCTTATATTGTGCTTTGGTGTAGTTTTCACCCTTGTCCCAAGTAAAGATACATGTATTGTTATCTATTTCATACGTCTCTTCCAACTTTGGAGAAGGCTGCCACTTATCTTTATCCTTCAATTCTTTTACTGTAATAATCTTTTCGCCATATTGTGTTCCGTATTTCGGCAATGAATTAAGATGATCCTCCAATATGGTACTGTAACGAATATTATAAAGCGAGTCTTCGCCATCGGAATTTACCAGTTCGATGAAGTAACCATTTTTCAGTTTTCCCTGAGCATCAAATACCGTTGGGAAAGAAGCATCGTTAAGTTCCTCTTTGAGTATTGGCTCATTATTTAATGCTTTTGCAGAACCATAGCGAACGCAATAGCCCTGTGTAGCCCAGAGGTAGCTTCTAACAGTTAACTTTGTATTATCATCCATACTATGCAAGAATTTTTCCGATAGTCCCAACGGAAAATCTGTTAATGAAACTACAGTATCCACCGATACACGATTTTCTCCCGACGCTACTACAACGTCCATTCCAACATTCTCATCAAACAAAAGAACTTCTGAACGCCAATAAGTTTCACTTTCATTCTTTTTCAGTATAAGCTTTACGCTATATCCAAAATCATCCTCCTTTGTACCCGTAATATACTGGGATTTTCCAGAAGCATCTTTTTCGTACTCAAAATAAGGTTCTGCCAATGTAGTTGTGTTTATGTAAGCCGCAGTAAATAAAGAAGTCTGTATTGTCATAACATCAGAGTCCAAGAAAGCCGTCTTATCTGCAGTCAATGCCTGAAACCAGACAGTATCAGCTGTTTTAGTGTTACTAATCGCTATCTTTGTCTTAGCTTTTCCGGTATCCCTGTCAAAGTCTGACAAATTCAATATAGTCCCTTCCTGGCCAATGCCCATTTGGGAACTTACTTTTATTTGAGCAGGATAGAACTTTCCATCTTGATCAATATATTCATCAATATTATCCAGACAAAGCGCATAAAATCCTATTCCGTCCGTATCCAGCATAAATTCCAGATGGGCTTCTGGCGTTGGCAAAGGCGCCATTACAAAAACTTTATTACTATAGCCTGGAGAAGAATCATATCCCATTTCCGATGGATAATAACTGATTGCTTTTACAAATACCTGCATATATTTTCCACCCCAATCACTTGAAATTGGGATCTGTACTTTTGGCGATTCTGAGGCAGGAACACTGACCGTATACCCTATATCAGGAATTGCAGTTTCAGATGTTGCCGATTCGAACAATTGTACCTCTACATCGTATCTGCTTGCATTAACTACTTTATCCCAAGCTATCGGGCACGGATTTATAACATTATTTATTTCATGTACATTCGGCTTAGTTAATTTACCAGTTGGAATTCCTCCCTGCTTCAGCTGAGGGTCAATTTTTGTATATAATTCAAACCCAGTACCAGGCCATAAACACGGGTTTTCATTCAGTTTTTCAATATATGTATCATTTCCACGATAGGCATTATATTTTCCATTTTCTTCTTTTACCTGCAAAGCGGTGCCGCTTCCGCCCCTCTGTTTTTGCCGTGTAATACCTTCCACATAAATATCCCATATAGAAAAATAATTACTCCCTCCTGTTAGTTCAATTTTAATTTCTGCTATTTCCCGAGTTGAATCAAAGTTCTCTGCATCTCTAAATTCCACCTTCTCAACCTTATTAAGTTCATTATCATCCAGAAGATTTGGTCCGTTTAGATCTGAAAAATCCTTGAAGGACCCACTCCAGGTATAAGGTAAGATTTTTCCATCCTCTTCTTTTCCCAGCTTTATAAATTCATTCTCTCCCTCATACTTTAAGGATACCTCAAAAGAATATGTCCTTTTACTGGGAATATACCAAGCTATTTGCATATACTTCGTATTTAATGCTACATATTGATTATCCTTCTTAAATTTCAGTGTGATTTCGTTACCTGATTTGCTGTTAAAATCCGTCTTTACTAAGAACCTTGTTCCATTATTAAAGTCCGTTAGGAAAAAAGGCATTAATTCATTATTATCGACTGATTTATTTATTGAAGCCTCCATCATAATCGGCGAAGTTTCTACTAATTCTCCATTATCAGTAAAAAAATAATTATCATAAGAGTTGTTACTGATAGGACTTATCGTGATAGGAATCGGTAGCATTGCTACCCCATAACAGTTTTGCAATATCGCCTTCTCTGCTTTTTCACTTGCTGCAAGAATGCCACTTACCTGAGCTCCATTTTTAGCAGAACCATAATTTCGGCAACCGTTAAGTTCAAAGGTACATTTGGTTTGTCTTGCACAAATACCACCCAGAGTACCGCTTCCACCGATAATACCCGTATTAACACATTGAATAAGGCTAACCTTCACAGGTACCGTATCTCCTCCAATACCAGATAAGATTCCTCCACATACCGAACCACCAATTATGTTTCCATAATTATTGCTATTCATAATCTGAACCGTTTCGCCGCTGTTAATCAGGTAAAGATAGCCTACAATTCCTGCCCCAAGCTGACTCTGAATATTTACTTCTCCATAGTTCACACATTCTTTCAGGGTTCCCCCCTTATATTTCCAGTTACCAATAATCCCCGCAACTCTCTCTTTTCCTGTAATTTTTCCATAATTTGTGCAGCTTGAAATAACCCTTGTGGAAGAGTTCCGATTTTCCAGACGTCCTATAATACCACCGACTGCATTACTATTATTCACTACCTTCGTAACGGCAGCATAATTTGTAAGACCGGAAGCATCATAATCACTTGCACTTAACCCTATGATTCCGCCTGCTGCGTCATCCGTCTGAGAACTGTTTGCTGTGACAGACCAGCCGGAACCATTTTCTACATTACTGACTCTTCCTGAAGCAGTATGATAACCTATGATACCACCAATATGGCCTTTTCCTGTCTGGATCTCCACTTTGCCGGTAGCATCCTTACATTTTATATCGCTGACAATGCCATCATTTTTACCTGCAATACCTCCAACATACCCACAGGATTCTTTCCCCTTTAGAGCACTGACTACCGTTGTATCCTCACCTGTATTTAAACCGCTCTCCTTACGAGCCCACTCGGGTATCTTTCGGTTTTTTACCCCAACAAGACATTCTTTAATCATTCCTTCCGATGTATTTTTGCCCGCGATCCCTCCGACGCTTACGAAATCATTGGAAGCGCCCTGGGCTCTTACGATACCGTTAAAGGTACATTCCGAAATTTCTGACTCATTCTGCCCCGCAATTCCTCCAAAGCCTCCTGAAGAACCATTATAGCCTTCTATATAACCGACACACTGAACACCTTTCAAAATACTTGCGGATATATTGATTCCGACAGCTCCGCCAAACCATCCGGTTACACTGTCACTTCCACAATGTGTCCGAATATATATAATTCTGTCTGTTTTTTGATCGTTACTCTTTCCATATCCATATATTTTTCCACTGTTTTCCCCTGCAATTCCTCCTACACGACAGCCGGAAGTATATGCATACAAATCAACCGGGGAGGAACTATCTCCTACCCAGCAGCCATATTGATCCGTATCGCCAATAATCCCCGTTTTCCCATTCTTCCCTGTAATGCCACCCAAATAAGCCTCCCCGGACACGGAAGAAAGGTTTTGAATCCTTATTGCCGGCTTTACAATGCATGATGATATTCTGCCATTATTTTCACCTGCAATTCCACCTGCGCTTTCGGTTCCTGTTACTATAGTTGTTTTGTCGTTCTCATGTTCTGTCACACATCCATATATGCCCGCTTTTTCGCCATTTACAGCTGTAATGCCTCCGCTGATCCCTCTGTTACTTTCCACAGTTCCGGACATATTGCACATTTGGATAACAGAATCATTATAAGCCGTTATTCCGCCTGCATTTCCAAGTATAGCCGTAACTTTGTTTGTAACCTTACAGTACTGTACTTCTATCCCCTTATCATCTTCCCGGTTGTCAATATATCCAATCAAACCTCCCGCATTACCTACATAATCATTTCTTGTTTGTTCTCCTGTTACAGTTACCTCTGCAAGTCCCAGAAGCGGTTCATTCTCTGTTCCTCCGAACACTACCGGGTTGGAAGTGAGGTTTCTCATATAGCCTATGTACCCGCCTGCATAACTTTTACCGGATACAGAGATTCCCTTTCCTTCCATTCCCACATTTTTAACCGTCCCATAATTAATTCCCGTAATACCTCCGATATAGGACGCTGTACCTGTAACAGATTCCGTCAGAAGAAATCCATCGATTATTCCCGTATTAAAGCCGGCCACACCACCTGCACAAATCTCCTCGGCATTTATGCGGGCCGCAATTTTATGCTTCCCACCATTATTATTCTCATCTGTAAGCCCTATTCTCCCATAATTTTCCGCAGCAATTCCTCCAACTGCCGCTTTACCTGAAATTATTCCGGCAGTTGAACAATTATATATTTTCCCTGTTTCTGCATTGCGTCCTGTAATTCCTCCAATATATACAGACGAATTATCCCCAAAGCTCTGCGCTTCACAGTTGAGAATCGTCCCTTCGTTAATTTCCGCCAGGGCACCTTTATAAGTAGCATCCCCAAGAAGGTTGATATCTCCTGAATTATAACAGCTATCCAGGACAACACCCTCATTTACAAGGCCGATAATTCCTCCTGTATAGGAATACCTGACTGTTTCTCCCTTTATTATATAATTATTATCTTTGTCCAAATTTATTGAAGCAGGGATATACTTATTTTCCCCAACGGACAGACAAGTCCTGTCCTCACTCCCAATACTGTTATTTGAACTTATTCTGGCCATATTGACTGCATATCTAATCGTTAATTTTGTCTGGGAATCGTTTCCTCCGACAATACCGCCAACCATAACGCCGCCAGTTACTTCAGACAGATTATTAATCCGGGAACCTTTTCCCTGATTTATACCAGATTTACTATAAGCGCTGTTTGTACTGTCAACGATATATAAAGCCGGATCGTCTTTATCAATCCCTGCCGATGCAACATCCGACTTCTCAAATTCTTCAAAATATTTTTTAAGTCTTTCCTCATCTCCAGGCCCTTGATTGGCCTCTCCGCTTTCCGGAGGCGGCGAATCAGGTGTCATCGGATTATTTGTCCCTAACATATAAACAGTTTCAGCCGCTAGTTCGCATAATCTGTCGGCTTCCGTTATTATCTGGCTAGAATTCTCTTTTTTAACCAGCCTGTTATATCCCACAAATCCACCTGCATAACCACAATTATTATTAAGTCCACAGGAAGCACTTACCGTTCCGAAAATATTATCCACATTGCATTGCAGATAAATATTTTCTGAAGGAGCAACGATATTACCTCCAATTGCACCGCCCACATACCACATTCCCTGAATCTTATTGGGAGATAAATTGAATGTCCTTGCCTCAGCTTCCGTTCTTCCAAAAATACTTTCAGATGCATTACACCCTATTGCACCGCCTACAAACGCCTCTCCTTCTATATATCCTCCCTGAAGTGAGTAGTGATCAATATCTAACTCAGCCCCCACATCATTATAGCCAACCACCCCCCCCCTACATAATAGCCACCTGCTAATAATGCGTAAACCTCTTCCATCTGTTCCGCACTGATGTTTCCGCAGTTATATCCTGCCAGGCCTCCAGTAAACTTATATTTGCTACGGTTTGTATCATAAATTTGAAATTCTTTCATTTTCTCCAGTATCTGTTCACCATTCACTGAAGATATGTCAAGAAAAACGCTGCAATTTATCAAACTGCCTGCATTTGCTCCCGTAATTCCACCGCCATAGCCAGTTGTTGCCAAAACAATTCCTTTATTCTGCCAATTCTTTATAATAAGACCGTCTGATTCTTTATGTACAACCTCATTATTTTCAATTACTCCGTTGCTGCCGGCGATACCTCCCACATATTTGCTTCCTATTACGATTGCCCCATTACTACAGTTTTTCGAAAACAATCCACCGGAATTACCATCCAAAATGTTTTTAGGTTTTTCAGCTGATATCTCCTGTGCACCTACTATTCCACCAACAAAATTCCTTCCTGTAATAATTCCGCTTAACGTATTGCAGTTGATAATTTTGCTTCCTCCGGTACAATATCCAACAATGCCCCCTGCATAGTCACCAATATATTCCGTCTCTGCAATGTCATTTTGCAATTCCAGAAAATCGGCAATGGTTTCCTTACCCATAGAAGAATTGCATTCCTGTATAACCCCACCTTCTTTGTATCCTACAATACCTCCAATGTAACAGCTGTCCTCGATCTTAACTCCCTGTATTTTACGTGCATAAACCTTACCATTGTTCGTACATTTTTTAATTCCGTATTCAACACTTTCACTGTCCTCAGTATCTGTATTACTTGCTCCTACAATCCCTCCAAGATATACAGCGCCTGATACATCAGCCTCATTATCCAGACTCTGATAGTCTGTTTTAAGCGCCTGTAGTTCAGCAGTTATCCCATCATCTTTATCCTGTATAAGCATATCACTTCCCGCAATGCCGCCTACACACTTTCCCCCCTGCACATAATTTCTTGAGGAAACATCTGTCGAGGTATATACATCCGCTTCAACAGAAATGTCAGATAACATTCCTCTGTTCAGACCGCATACAGCCCCGACAAAGTTTTTTCCATCAGCCCTTATATCCGTAAAAATCATATCACAAATAGTCCCTTCATTTATCTTGAAGAGACCTAATGCATAATTTTCTATCTGCGTTATATCATTTAATGCGGCTGCCTTAGTTTCCCTCAGTGTGAGCATTTTGACTTGATAGCTCCCGCCAAGCATAGCTTTCGCCGAAAGGGTACTATTATCACCAAGCTTGGGGATTGCCGGAAAATGAGCATATTCTGTATTCGGTCCAGGAGATTGGGAAGCTGTGCCTGCACCTGGTATATAATAGGGAGCATCCGGTTCAAGAACTGCTGATGTCTTACTGCCGCTTATTACTGAATCAGTATCAAAAAGGAAGCCATCGGCTACCAAACCATCATTTCCACCCCATATAACATTCTGCTTCTGGGTATATTTAACCGCTGATGCCGGTTGCGCGGAATCATAATTCAGCGCCTCCATAAAACGAATATTATATAAATGCCTTGCATTCCTGATAACATATTCAGGCGACGAGGATGTCCCTTTCACTTCATTCATAAAAGGATTTTCTTTATTGGATGCCGTTTGTCTTCCTACGTAGCTTTTAGTAGATGCCGAAACCTTCGCATACACCTTTTTAGTATCAACAGGAATTCCTCCTTCGGTATCTTTTTCTGTAGTAAAGCGCATGAAACTATAGGTATTCTTATACTGCTTTCCATCGACGGTATTCCCGCCTTCCAGCATCAGTATTGAGTCAAATGCCTCAACTGCCCCATAATCCACGCCATCCAGAACGATATTGAATTCCCCTGCACTGTTCATCATCAGCTCAATTGGACAATCAGGTATTTTCTCACCGGTCTTATCCGCAGTATTTTTATATTTATAAATGTCAACGTGACTCTGATGCATAATTCCAGCACTTAAATCACTGTCTGCAAAATCATCGGCTTTTAAAGTAAATGCAATCCTTCTTTGATCATTATCATCATATAATTCTATTAAATAGGTATATTTGCTCCAAAATGGCTGATTCTGTGCTGCCAGGGAAAATTTTAATATCAATGCTTCTTCGTTCAAAAGTTCAGCTTTTCGAATTGTAGGCTTTCCATAGGTTCCCGGAGGCGCCTCCTCTGATAGTTCTGTATCATAATAGCCTAAAAACTGTTTTTTTCTTCTTCCCTCATCACTACGAACGTCCTTGTTGATTCCCATCGTCCTTCCATCGGAACCATCCGCCTGTGAATATTCAAACTTGTTAACACGGTCCGTATAGCTGACGGCATAAACAGTTCCGTCTGATGGTGCAAATTCCAGACGAATAGCCGCATTGTATATTTCCTTATCATATATGTAATTCTTGATTAGCTGATATAGTTCATTTTGTTTTAATAACTCTTCATCAGAAGCTTCATCCATTGTAATATCAAGATAATAAAGATCCCTCGGATAGGAAATACTGTAATCCTGAGCCTGGCCGCTGCCGTCCCTTCCGCCCTTTACATACTTTTCCAGTTCCTCCAGATTGCCTCCTGCCTCCCTGTGGGAAAGTGCTGACTGGGCGGCATTAAATATTATCTGGGCATACTCATTGTTTTTCTTATACATGGCGCGGTGCTGCCAGGTTATGAGGCCGGTTATGGTCGTTCCCAATAATATGCCGAGAATGACAATGGTGACTATTACCTCTGTTAGGGTGAAGCCATGGGTATTTAATCTTCTCTTATCTTTTGTAAATATCATAGATATATTCCTTCTTTAATTTTACAAATTATTCGCTACATAAAGACAATGGACGCCAGTTATTTGTGTTTTGTAAATTTTTAGCAGTATTGGGTTCCTGTTTATTAATATTTTGTATTGCTATGTAATAGTTATTATTATCAATTACTACTTGCCCTTTATGTATTGTCTCATATAAAGTGTTATGTTCTTTATCAAAATTATTGGCTAATATCATTAGATTATCACAATTTACTTTGGTCATTCCTCCAAATACAGTTGTATATTTACCATTATTATGATAATTTATATAACCATCATTATTTGCCTGAAAATAAAAAGTTTTTCCATCTTCAGTAACAACAGTATTATTTTCGAAATGATAATTATTTTTACCTTGATTTTTTTCTGCTAAAGAACTTACCAGTAAACTTGAGAACCAAACATCACCAACTTTAAAACACAACTCTCCTTCTTTTCCAGTCTCTTTCGTATCATCATCCCCTGATTCTTCGGATTCCTCCACAGAATCCGTCGATGGTATTTCCGGAACTATAACCTCAACATCCCCCATAGCATGCTCACTCTCATCAGTTAACACCCCATTCTCTCCATGCTCCGGAATAGTACACCTGACAGTATTATTATCCACCGCCTCATATTTTCCACCGGACGGGCACGTAATTTCGCCGCTTGCTTCATTTTCATTCACAATATCATACATCGTCTTTCCGGGATCCTGTGCTCTTGCACCTTCCAGCTGCAAAACCAACGCCTTCCGGTTTACTTCACATTCATCCGCCTTACTGCGATCTATATAATGTAATAAAGACGGAACCATAATAGCCGCTAAAATTCCAATAATAATCATCACGACTATCATCTCAATAAGAGTAAAACCATATGAATCTTTTATTATTTTATCTTTCATGTTATCGCCTGCGATATTCCTTATTACTTTAACGTATTGTGACATATCATATTCTGTAATCATAGCATATGCCGTCATTTTCCACAAGATAATTGGCTGTTTATTCCCATTTCTTTATGTTTAATTTTACTTCCGTTTTCCCTATTGACTTCCCCCACCTTCTCTTATATGCTGTTTAAAGTACACACAATTTTCTAGGGGGAATTAACTTATGGAAAAAAGAGAAAAGTTCTCATCCCGGCTGGGCTTTATCCTCATTTCAGCCGGTTGTGCCGTTGGTCTGGGAAACGTATGGCGTTTTCCCTACATTACCGGAAAATACGGCGGAGCCGCCTTCGTGCTCATCTATCTTGTCTTTCTTGTAATACTCGGCCTTCCCATCATGGTAATGGAATTTTCGGTGGGCCGTGCCAGCCAGAAATCCGCTGCCCGCAGCTTCCACGTACTGGAGCCAAAGGGAAGCAAATGGCATTTCATGGCCATTCTTGCCATTGCAGGCAACTATCTCCTCATGATGTTCTATACCACCGTAGGCGGCTGGATGCTCGCTTATGTCATTAAAATGATACGCGGGGAGTTCACCGGCCTCACACCGGATGAAGTGGGCGGCGTTTTTAACGGTATGCTCGGACAGCCCGGTTCCATGACCTTCTGGATGATCGTCACGGTAATCATCGGCTTCCTCGTATGTAGCCTCGGCCTGCAGAAGGGTGTGGAACGCGTAACCAAATTCATGATGGCATCCCTGTTTGTTATCCTGATCATCCTTTGTATCAGAAGCGTTACCCTGCCCGGCGCAGCCGAAGGCGTGCGCTTTTACCTGATACCTGACTTTCATAAAATAACTGAATATGGCCTGTTTGAGGTTGTCTTCGCTGCCATGGGACAGGCATTTTTTACCCTGAGCTTAGGCATCGGCGCCATGGCTATTTTCGGAAGCTATATTGCCAAGGAGCACACCCTTACCGGTGAGTCCATCCGTATCTGCACGCTGGACACCATCGTGGCCCTGCTGGCCGGGCTGATCATCTTCCCCGCCTGCTTTGCTTTCCAGGTAAATCCCGGAGAAGGCCCCGGACTGGTGTTCGTAACCCTGCCCAATATTTTTAACCAGATGGCCGGCGGACGCATTTTCGGCACCCTGTTCTTCATCTTCATGAGCTTCGCTGCCCTGTCCACCATCATAGCCGTATTTGAAAATATTTTAAGCTTCTCCATCGATTTGTTCGGATGGACCAGGAAAAAAGCTGTTGCGGTCAACTTCGTGTTAATCCTTCTGCTTTCCCTGCCCTGTGTCTTCGGCTTTAATATCTGGAGCGCAATCGCTCCGCTGGGCGCAGGCTCCACGATTCAGGATCTGGAGGATTTCATCGTCTCCAATAACCTGCTTCCCCTGGGAAGCCTGGGATACCTGCTGTTCTGTACCAGCCGCTATGGCTGGGGCTGGAAGAACTTCATTAAGGAAGCTGATTCCGGCAAGGGCGTGAAGTTCCCTCAGTGGTCGCGTATTTATGTAAGCTTCATCCTGCCCGCCATCGTATTGTTTATCTTTATCATGGGCTATGTACAGAAGTTTGTTAAATAACATTTCCTTAAAACATCATTCCGTTTATTATATTTGAGATCACAAAAGGAACAGGGCAGCCTGTTCCTTTTGTAATGAAAAACTTATTTTCAAATTATCCCTGCCAATACAATACTGGCAATAATTCCCGCCGCCGTAGCCGTCAGCGCACCAGCCAAGGTATATCTGGTCTTCGTAACCTTTGCCGCCATAAAATACACACTCATAGTGTAAAAACAGGTTTCCGTGCAGCTCATCAGAATAGATGTCATCATGCCTATGTAAGAATCCGTACCATAATTTTTAAAAATATCCAGCACCAGTCCCGTTGCAGCCGAAGAGGAAAATAGTTTGATAAAAATCAGCGGCACAACAGGAGCAGGTAGCCCCATCGGCTCCGTAAGCTTCCCGATCAGCCCGCCGAAAAATTCCAGGAACCCGGATGCCCGCAGGATCCCCACCGCCATCATCAGCCCGATAAGTGTGGGCATAATCTGGATTACCGTCTTAAAGCCATCCTCCGCTCCTTTGATGAAATCTTCATATACATTTGTATGGTGAATCACTCCATACGCCACAATATAAAATATCAATGCCGGAATAATAATATTTGACAGATTCGCCAGTGCATTCATCATAGACGGCATACCTCAGCAGTCATTCTCTAAACAATATATGCAACCTCCGGCCTGTTCATGATTCGATATTTTATGCCTGCTGTCCCTATAACAGTTTTCAGTCTGCTCTTTCCAGCCAGTCCTTGGTTATATGTCAGAAACTCCTGCTTATATCGTAAATAAACATCATATTATTATAGACTAATGAAAGACCTGGCATCTGCATTTACCGTAATATTTCTTTTGTAGAATTCTCAGTATATTTTAAAATATTATAAATTATATTCAGAATTCAATTTACAATTTTATTAATTTCTAAAATAATCTGTATATTTATAAGCTTTCAGCATAAATTTCTAAAGATTCCGGATTATACTCTCCGGCATATCACTCCACACTGAACTAAGCTATCTGAACCGGATTCCCGCCGGAAATATCAGTTTCCCCCGGAAGAGCAGGACAGAATTCTAAAGGTTCTGAAATCCCTGAAAAATATTTGAGCAGAATCACCCGCTCCCCTTCCTCCCCCGGTCCATCACCTTAATAAAAATCACCCCCACTATCGTAGAAAATAAAGTGGCAATCAGTCCCGGCATGATCACCGCCGTAGGGTTCACGCTCCCGTACTGGCTCCTGTATGCAATAATCGACACCGGAATCAGCTGCAGGGATGAAATATTCAGAATAAGAAAGGAACACATTTCATTGCTCGCCGTATGTGGCGACTTCCCTGTTTTCCTGCACTCCTCCTCATTCAGCTTCTGCAGCTCCTCCATGGCCTTCAGCCCCGCAGGCGTGCAGGCCCAGCCCAGTCCCAGGATATTGGCAATAATGTTGGTGGAAATATACTCCCTTGCCGCATGGTTCTTAGGAAGCCTGGGAAACAAAAAACTGACAAACGGCTGAATCCCCCTTGTCATGGAGGCAATCAGCCCTGAATTCTTGGCAATCTCCATCAGCCCCACCCAAAGCGCCATAATACCCACCATGGTAATACACAGCTGCACCGCCTCACCCGCGGACTCCAGCGCGCCGTTTGCCACCGCCTCAATATTGCCCGTCAGGGCCCCGTAAATAACCCCTATGGCAATCATAACCGCCCAAATATAATTCAGCATATAAACCCTTTTTTCGCAGCTGTCCGTCGTCCGCGCAGCCGCCTTTTTTCTACCATTATATTTCCCCGAAGCATAAAAAATGCCTGCATAAGGCCCCGGCCTCCCGCCGGCATTTCCTTATACAGGCATCCCAATTTTCAAAAACAGACATTTTTATAATCAGACATTTTTATAACCAGATATTTTCATAACCAGGCTTTTTCCATAACCAGACAGCTTCCTGTCCCGCCAAAGAGCCTCGCTGCCGCCTACAACACCTTGGAAAGGAACTCCCGCAGCCTTGGATTCTTCGGATTGTCAAAGAATTCCTTAGGCGCGCTCTCTTCCTTGATAATACCGTCATCCATAAGCAGAACACGGCTTCCCACTTCCTTGGCAAAGCCCATTTCATGCGTCACGATGACCATGGTCATGCCGTCCCTTGCCAGATCCGACATAACTCCCAGAACCTCTCCGACCATTTCCGGATCAAGC
>OMGQ01001047.1_pt1 | contig 18262 bp, 18 predicted proteins | sample 1646071 | NCBI WGS metagenome assembly OMGQ01 (sample SAMN05578585, study PRJEB25193) | human gut metagenome | biome: Human Microbiome; feature: human-associated habitat; material: feces | host: Homo sapiens | place: USA:Birmingham
TCTCGGCAGCTTTTTTAGCTTGTTTTCTGTGAAATCAGCATGATCTGCCGCCGAAGGTGATTCAAATCCGGCTGCACGTATTTTTTTAGTGTGAATGCTACATCGGAATGCCCAAGAAGCATCGATACACTTTTAGGGTCTGCTCCGTTTTCGATCAAACGCGTTGCAAACGTATGCCTCAACATATGCGGAGTGACATGACGGATACCGGCCGCCTTGGAGACTTTATTGCAGACATATCGGAAATGTGTTTTGCATACCGGATCTCCATTCCGAAGGCTTATAATGCAATCCTCTGGCCGGTGATCTGCTTGCAGATACAGAATGCCAAGCATACCGCGGACTTCGGGAGATAACGGAATTTTTCGAATGCCTTTTTTTGTTTTGCTGTTGCGCACTGTGATTGTGTTTTGTTTTTGGTTCCAATCCTTCCACATCATCAATCGCAGTTCGTCTCTGCGCAAACCGGTTAATAGATAAATTCGAAGTGCAAATTCATCCACCATATTGAGTACGTATAGATTTGCCTCAAAAGCTGCTTGTTCTTCCTGTGAGAGGGCTTCCACCTCACGTTCAGGAGCTTCCGTCGGGAGTTGTGCGTCGGTAATGGGATTTACGATCTGGTCATTATCTTTCTTTGCAGCCTTATATGCTTGGTTAAAGAGAACCCGTATGTGCTTGATAGTAGATTTGGCGTATTTCTCGGCGAGACTGTTGAGCATGCCCTCAAACCGCAATGTTGTGAGGTCGGTAAGTAGGATTTCTGGAAGATCAGGATACGCTTCAAATATCCGACGCCGCGCGTCAGCATATGAAGCTAAAGTAGATGCTTTACAGCGCGCAGGTGCGTAATCTTTGAGCCAAATATCCAGCCATTCCCCGATCGTGTAATCCTTGTTAATTTTGTTTTGCTTTTGCATAATCATGCCTCCTGAAAAAATTCCCGATTTATCGGTTATCTCGATTGTAACGCCAAATCGGAAATATTTCCGATTTTCGATAAAGTAGGGAACAAAAAAAGGAACCGCTTGATCCGATCAAACGATTCCTTTTTAATAATTCAAGTATTCTGTTGTCAAATGCCGGTATTCCGGCAGCAAATTCCAATGGAAGCATTATACAATAAGCAATAGGGAAAAGTAAGTGAAAATAAATTACGCGCGGATTGCGCTTTCAGAGAGAAAACCGGAAGTATTTCCGGTTTTTCCAATAGTATTTTACAAAGAAAGCGTTTGCTCGTCAAATTCCTGCGTGTACTCCTGTGTGTGTTCTTGCGAGATCGATAAATACTCCGTAAGCTGATGTTCCTCCAGTTCAGCGATCATCTCCGCAAAGGGCGTTAAGTTTCCGTTTACTGCATAGCTTTCCAGAGCGTCAAAATATTCCAGCCGTTTTTCCTTTGCAATAGACACTGGGAGAAATCCGCGTGACATGAGCTGATAGTTCATAATCATTCGGGAGGTTCTGCCATTTCCGTCTAGGTAGGGATGAATTCGCACGAACTCCGCATGTGTCCATGCAGCAAGCTCTATGGCGTTCAGGTCAGTTTTATAGGGCAAGTCTGCGAAGAACATTTTAACTTGGCGGTACATTTCGCTCGGTGCGGGGGGCTTGTGTCCGGCACCGGAAATACGTACCTCGACGTTTCGGTATACGCCGCCGACCAGTATGTTTTCCATCAACAGCGCATGAATATCCTTTACAATGCTTTCGTTCAGCGGTTTGCCTTCCGCGACATTTTTCTTGACATATGAAAACGCTTTCGCGTGGTTTGTCACTTCGTAAATCTCACGCAGTGTTTTTCCGCCTACGGAAAGACCGTCTTCAAGAAGAGCTTTCGTCTGAATCAACGTCAGCGTATTCCCTTCAATGGCGGTGGAGTTGTGTGTATACTCAACTTCAAAGCTCCTATCAAAGCTACGCAGTGCTTCCGACGGAATATGGCAGCGCTGCTCTTTGAGCGTTTCTTTCATTCGTACAAGTTTTTCGTAATCCATAGAAACCGCCTTCCTTTCGTGATTATATGTATTATAGCTTGCATTTTGAATTTCGTCAATAAAGTGAAAAACCGGAAATATTTCCGGTTTTTCATCAAGTGGGGAACGTGGAAGGGAACGCCTGATTTGCTAACTGTCTACAGCTTAAGAAAAGCAATATCAGAAAGCGCCTGCTGCCGGTGATCGCCATCCCGGGCGAGCACTTGCAGCTCGGCATATTTGACATCCGCTGCAATCGTGTTGGATCGAACTCGCGCGTAGTAATCCGCACGGCTCTCGTCTGAATCAGGAATCAGAGCCTGATAAGCGACGGCCATGCGCAAGGACAAGCCTGCATTTTGCAGTGCATCGGCGGTCAACGCCGCCGGTGCCTCATGGAGTTGGTAGTATGCCGCCACAATCTTTGCTTCGATTTCAATGCAAAGCCCGATGATCTCGAGCTTTTCTTCGATGAGAGGCCGCCCATTCTGCCTGCGGCCAAAGCAGGCTTGAAACAGCGCCTTTTTACCGAGAGCCAGAAGATGATCGTATTCAGCACACCGCAGTTCTATATGGGCGGCCGCCTCAGTTTCGGAGATCGTGTGGTACTGGCGGTAAAGGGACGATTCTCGCTTAAAATAGTCGTAGAATATCCCGGTACGTTCCCAAGCATTCCGTGCATAACTGTATATATAGTGCTTCCCGGTTTCCTCCCGGATGATGTCGCCTGCGTTCATGCTGTCCGTCAACAGATAAAACATCAAAGAGCACCTCCATAAAAGCGGAAGTACTTCCGCTTTTTCATGCTGTGTGCCGATGGAAACTCTATGGAAGTTTGGGCGATTCTATGCTATACTATTCACAGATAAAACACCGAAACAAGGAGGGAAAGGTGTGCCAGATAAAACGTACATTGCCATTGATTTGAAGTCTTTTTATGCGTCGGTGGAGTGCCGGGAACGCGGGCTTGATCCGATGAATACAAATCTCGTCGTAGCGGATGAAAGCCGCACGGATAAAACGATCTGCCTTGCTGTCACGCCGTCCCTCAAGAGCTTCGGCATACCGGGGCGGGCGCGGCTGTTTGAGGTCAAGGAAAAGGTTCGGGAGGCCAACGCCGGACGGAAGCAGAAGGCTCCGGGACACCAGCTCAAGGGCTCGTCCCACTTCTTTTCGGAGCTGCGGGCCGATCCCGCGCTGGCCGTTGACTTTCTGATCGCGCCGCCGAGGATGGCGTTCTACATGGAGTACAGCACGCGCGTTTATCAGGTCTACATGAAATACATCGCGCCGGAGGATGTCGTTGTCTACTCCATCGACGAGGTTTTTATGGACGTGACAAACTATCTGGATACCTACAAGCTGACGCCGCGCGAGCTTGCTATGCGGATCATTTTGGATGTGCTTGAAACGACCGGGATCACGGCGACGGCCGGGATCGGCACCAACCTGTACTTGGCAAAAATCGCGATGGATATTGAGGCGAAGCACATCCCCGCAGATGAGAACGGCGTGCGGATCGCGGAGCTGGACGAAATGGGTTATCGGAAGTCGTTGTGGGCGCACCGCCCGCTGACGGATTTCTGGCGTGTGGGGCGCGGCTACGCCCGGAAGCTGGAAGAAAACGGCATGTTCACGATGGGCGATATAGCGCGCTGCTCCATACAGAACGAAAGTTTCCTCTACAAGCTCTTTGGAAAGAATGCGGAGCTGCTGATCGACCACGCATGGGGCTGGGAGCCGTGCACGATTGAGGCGGTCAAAGCCTTTAAGCCAAGCACCCAGAGTATAGAATCCGGGCAGGTCTTACAGTATCCTTATGAGGCAGAAAAAGCCCGACTGGTTATCCGGGAAATGGCCGATCTTCTTGTGCTGGATTTGGTGGATAAAGGGCTTGTCACAGATCAAATTACAGTCACGATTGGGTACGATATAGAGAACTTGACGGACCCGGAAAGAAACAGGAAGTATCACGGCGATGTGGTGATCGACCGGTACGGAAGAAGGATTCCAAAGCATGCCCATGGGACGATCAACCTTGAGAATCCTACATCCTCGACAAAGAAAATCGTCGGCGCGGCGTCCGAGCTGTACGACCGTATTGTAAACCCGGAGCTGCTGATCCGCCGTCTGACAATCACGGCAAACCGCGTCGTAGACGCCGATACCATCAAGCAGGAAAAACGGTACGAGCAGCTTGATCTTTTCACGGACTACACAGCGCTGCAAGCCAAAAGGGAGCAGGAAAAGGCAGAGCTGGAACGGGAAAAGAAAATGCAGGAAGCCATGCTGCATATCAAGAAAAAGTTCGGGAAAAACGCGATCCTGAAAGGGATGAATCTGGAGGACGGCGCGACGGCCAAAGGCAGAAATTCGCAGATTGGAGGGCATAAGGCATGACCGGGGAATACGACGATATAATCAACCTGCCGCACCATGTATCGAAAACGAGACAGCCGATGTCCATGCTGGAACGGGCGGCGCAGTTCTCTCCGTTTCAGGCACTGACCGGCTACGGTGCAGCGATCAAGGAAACAGCCCGGCTGACTGATGAAAAAGCCGAGCTTGGAGAGGATGATCTATCTGCGCTGAACGTTAAGCTGCGCATCCTTATGGATCACCTTGAGGAATCTCCGGAGGTGAGCTTTGTGTGCTTTCAGCCGGACGAAAGAAAAGTGGGCGGCAGCTACGTTTCCGTGACCGGGAAGGTGCGGCGGATAGACGAAATTGCCGGACAGATTATCCTTGTAAGTGGGGAGAAAATACCCATTCACAGTGTCTGCGATATGCAGAGCGAATGGTTTTTGCAGGTGTGATTGCCTTCAAAAGCGGAAGTACTTCCGCTTTTTACTGCCTTGACATAGCATGAAATACAGCTATAATGGAATAGCAAAGTAAATTTAGAGGGTGGAAAATGTGAATTTGAATCCATATGCAACGGTTATTGCGTATTTCGACGGCCTTGTGATCTGTGAGGATGATCTTGAAGGCTTATGGTTTGCAGAAATCCCGGAATCCAGCGCGGAGCTTGGGAGTGTCATTGACATAGCGATTCTGACTGAGCTCTCCGAGCTGCCGCAGGAATCCCAACAAAATATTTTGGTGTTCCTTAAAGAGCAGGGAAGAAAGTGATGCGAAAAAGCGGAAGTACTTCCGCTTTTTTTTCATACTCCAAGCGTTTTCACCCGGCGGTAAAAGGTGCTGGGAGACATGTTAAGACGCTGCTGCGCCTGAACGGCGGTGATCTTTCCGGCGCGCCAGAGGGTACAGACAGCCCGGAAATTTTTCTCGTCGGTATCGATCTGCGGTCGGCCTTTGAGACGGCCTTCCTGTTTTGCAATCAACATGCCTTCCTTGGCGCGCTGACGGATGCAGTCGCGCTCAAGCTGGGCCAGAGCGCCGAAAACCGTCAGGATAAACTGCCCCTGCGGCGTGGCGGTGTCGATGGATTCTTTAAGGCTCATAAATGCGACGCCCTTTCTTTGCAGCTCGTCTATGATGAACAGCAAATCCCGTGTGTTGCGCGCGATCCGCGAGATGTCCGAGCAAACCACCGTATCACCTTCCCGCGCAAAGGCGAGCATAGCTGCGAGCTGCGGGCGGTCTTTGTTTTTGCCGGAAGCCTTGTCAATGAAAATCTTATCAGCCTTGTGTAGTCTGGCAACTTCCAGTTGGCGTGCTTCGTTCTGTTCGGCTGTTGAACAGCGCACATAGAAAATAATCATAGGCGCGTTTCCTCCTTTGCGTGATGTGTGTCAAAAGGTCTCCTGAAATTTTGGCATATATCAAAAGTAGGAAAACATGGTTTTTGACACACAATTTTTCGGTGTGTCAAAAGGTATACCTTTTGACACAGAATAAAAGCGGAAGTGTACTTCTACATGATTGTCAAAAGACAATTTTACAGTAAATTTTCAGGCTCGATACTTGACAAGTTATGCAAGTAAGCTCTATAATTAAACCAAGGACTAAGCCTCGGTTTTTTCTTCGAGGACTTGGTATCTGCAAAGAAGCAACTGCGTGTTTTGTTAGGACGAGCAGTTGTTTCTTTTTCTTTTGTCAGGCATCGAGCCTTAATCCGGCAAGGCGGCTTTCCTCGAGCGTCTCCATTGCCGGATTTTATTTTTGATTCTTCCAGCTATTTCCTTTAACTTAGCTATAGGAGATAGCTTTGTTTTTTTCTCCTTACTATTAACCTTGGGGATATAGTATAGGGGGGTGTCAAATTTGTCTAGGGGGGGTGCCGGGAAAGAAGCGCGGGAGCCTGCGGCACGGGCCAGAGCGCGGAGTACGTGCAGGAAGCAGGCCATAAAACGCATACGGCGCGCGCAGCGCTCCCGCGAGAAGCGGAGGCGGAACCGGTTGAAGGTCTGGCCTCGATTGCCGCAGATATGGAGACGGTTTTCCGACTTCATGCTGATAAAGCCTTTGGTCGCCAGCTCCCGCACGGCGCGGGTGATCGTCCGCATGGACAGCTTCAGCTTTTTTGCAAGGCTGCGGCGGCTGACCGCCCAGCTTTCCTTTCCACAGCAGCGCGCGATCTCCATGTACACGGAAAAGGTACTGTGCGAAAGGCTGCGGACAGCTTCGGATTCAACGGAAAGGGCGTGTCCTGTATGGCAAACATAGTAGTAGCTGACAAGCTGGCGCTTTGTTATTTCTGAGAAGCGCACGGTTTCCCGGACGAGCTCTTTTTCGCGCAGCTCACGGATCGCGCGGGCATAGGTCGCCTCGCTGATGCCGAGGGCCGCGCAGGTTTTTGCTTTACGCCACATGAAGATGTCGGTCTGAAAATTGCGGTTTTCCTGCATGAACGCGTACAGGCGCGCGGCTCTTGCAGACAATCCGGCATTGGTGACAGCGGTCGTTGCGATGAATGCGTCCATGCTGTAGGCTCCTTCCTTGCGAATTTTGGGTAAAATAAGGCGTTCCAGTCGAGGCCGGAACGCTTGGAGTGTGGGGATATTTTCTTTTATTGCAGGCTCATTTCCTGTTCTTCATATTCTAACGCTTGTTCCTGTTTCAGCTTGCGTTCATGGAGTTCTTGATTCAGCCTTTGATTTTCTACTTTCAAAGCAGCATTTTCGATTTGTACACGCTCTAATTCACGATAAAGGCTGGTGATCGCTTCAACATGATGTCGAATTTCACGCTGCCCTTCAGAGAGCAGGGCTTGGGAAGCAGAGCGTCTTTCGGCTTCAACAGAAATAAATTTGTCTATTTCTGTTACTTTGCTGAGAATTTGACGGCTGGCTTCCTGAATCCCGGAATGCTCCTGACTCAGGCTTGCGTGTTCCTTGTTTAGGCTTGTGTGCTTTTTGCTTAGATTTGCGTGCTCTGTACTTAGTTTTTCTTTGATGTCTGTGTGATCCCGGCGCAAAGAACTTTTTTCTTTTGCAGTCTGCACAACCGATACAATTAAGGTGACAAGTGCTCCCAATGCAGTAATTAAAGCAACCCACTCCATGACAATATCCGCTCCTTCAAATTTCCAGTCAAATAGAGATAGTAAAAAATACTTCATTGGAATTACACCTCATCTTTCTTGAACTTTCAATCAATAATCGGAAGGATCGCGGCTGGGCTTGTCTGCCGGGGCTGGATGCGAATCGATTGCGGAGGAAGTATTTTTCCTTCCGTTTTGCCTGCTGATTTTTTCAGACAGATCGCCGCAGCTTGCATACTGTGCAGCCGATTGGTTTCTCTGCGCAGAGATATAGGGATCGTCCAGTTGGATACCCCATTGGTCGTATCGTGGAAGACTGGCGATAAATGGGTGCCTGCCGCGCCGTTTTACCACCCATTCGCCAAATGCAAGCTGCTGCAGCTCATCCGGCGTCATCAATGCGCGCGAAATCATATTGACGCTGCGCCCGGTGTTGGAACCGCCGAGAAGATTGTTTCCCTGATTATTGGTAGATACCGAACCGGCAGAAACGGTCTGCGTATCCATCAGCTTGCTGAACTCAACCGCTGTATCCGACATCGGGGAAAAGCCGCTGAAAATGACGGTCTGGCAGCAGTCGCGGATGATTTTCTCACCGTCCGCCCCGTATGTTACTTTGATTTGTGCCGGAGACTGGATGCAGGGAACCAGCAGCACGTTCCGCGAGCGGGCGGAGCCGAACATGCCGACGATATTGCTCATATACGGGAAAATACCAAACTCGTCGGCATAGATGTACAGACGCCGGTCCAGCTTGCCATTGCAGTTTTCGTCCGCATAGGTGATAGCCTCATTGATGATTTGGGTCAAGAGCATGGAGACGAGCACATGCTTTGTCTCATCCTCTTCCGGGAAGGTGATAAATACAGCCACCGGCTCCGTACAGATTTTTTCGATGGTGACTTTCGAGTCGTGGCAGATGATGCCCTCTGTTTCGGAATCGATAAAGGAAAGCAGGCGGCTCATGGCCGTTGTCATAACAGAGGAAAACTGTGCGCCTCCGGTCTGCGGTGCGGAACCGGCAAACCACCTGATCTTGTCGTCCTCGGGCAGATAATCAAGAATTTCGTGCAGCTTTGTGCGGCTTGGTACTCTTTTGCCGGTCTCGTCCTTCTTCGGTGCTTTGCTCTCCTGCAAAAGCTCTAAAAGCAGCTTAAAGACTGAAACGATATGGCGCTCTTTGGGTTCGGCATACTGCGCTACAAGCAAAATGACGGCGGTAATAACACCTTCTGCGGAGTCGTAGAAATAGGAGTTTTGTCCGCCGCCGTCAAAGCCTTTCGTGCGGATTATGGAGCGCGCAAGGCTTTTTGCATAGCGTTCGGCCCGGCTTTTGTGCGAGACATTCCCACTTGACTTCCAGCGGTCGATATATCTGTTGACGAGCATCAGGAAGTTATAGGGATCGCTGGTTGTCGGGAACCGGAAATTGATGTTCACGCAGGTGTAACCGTACTGCGCGCACAGCTTCCCATACGTGCGCAGGATGTCGCCCTTGCTGTCCGTGCAGGCAAACGAGAGGCCGCACGCCAGCGCGTATTCGATATTGGGGAACATAAAGGTGGTCGTTTTGCCGCCGCCCGGCCCGGCTACCATCAGAACATGGTTGTCCGTCGGGTCTACATAGGCAAAGCACCGTTTGCCACGCTTTTCGAGGTTAATGATGATGCCGGGTTCTGTTGGACGATTTACGTTTTGCCGCCACTTTACAGGATCGTAGGGGATACGGATGGTAGACTGCCGGATTTCACTCTCGTAGGCAAAACGTGCAGAACCATACTGCCCGTCGCCGACCGTTTTTCGCTTGATCCGGTTCAGGCTGTACTGGCTGCCGACGGTGCCCGCGATTATACCGGTCAAAAGCAAAACACCGAGGATAGTGAGCCCGATTATCTGACTGCTTGGCATCGCGGTGCAGCCTCCTTTCCAGCAGCACAAAGTACAGCGTTCCAGTCCTTCAGGTGCGGGGTGTTTATTCGAGTTGTATATTTTTTGCCGTAGTGCCGGACGTACTTCTGCGCAGCTATCTGTCCCCAATTCTCCGGCTGCGCGGCGTCGTTGTCAAGGCAGAAAACGATTTCGCGGATATTCGGGTACTCCTTCAGAAAACGGCGCAGGGCTTCGTCGGAGAGGCCGCCGAGAGAAAGATAGCACGACCTGTGCCACGGCTCGTGCCGGTGCAGGGAGATATAGCTCATCAGGTCGATAGGGGCCTCGAAAACGTAGAGCGTATCTGCGGTTTCGCAAACATAGGAAAAGCCGCATGTAAAGTCCCCGCCGGAAACGAATCCGCGGTAACGGTGCGCTGTATTGGTTCCGCGCCGGTGCGCGGCACGGACGAGCCCGTTTTTATCGTAGCAGACGAATACGATATTGCCGGAAGTATCCTGATAGATCAGCTTGTCGAGCAGGAAATCGGAGACAATATCCGGAGAAATGCAGCGCGTCTGCGTGAGGTAGGCGAATAGGCGGCGGTGATCCGGCGCGCTGGGGGGCAAAGCAAAAGCCACCGGAAGCGCTTCCGCTTTAGGCGGCTTTTGCGGGGGATGAGGCTTAGACAGCTCGAGGCTGATCTGTTTTCCATGGATCAGCTCGAGCACAGCTTGCGGGAAGCTCATGCCGAAAAAGTGCTGGACAAAGGCTACGGCAGCGCCGTGCTTGCCGGTGCTGTTCTGATACCACTTGTATCCGGTTATCACGCAGCTGTCATGCGCCTTCCAGATAAAATGCGCGCCCTCGCGTTTCAGCTTTTCACCGCGCGACTGTAGGTATTCTGCAATATCTGTATGCTGCGCAGCGGCGATCTGCGCCTGCGTCAAGGGGATATAATCACTGTGTATTTTCATCGGAATGTTCCTCCGCAGCCTCGTTTGTCGTCTGAATATCCATGCCCTCGGACTGGAATATCCGGACGTACTTGCGCACGGTTTCATAGCTGCAATGCAGCTCGCAGGCAGCGTCCATGACCGAGATGCTGCCGGGGTGGGACTGGATATAGGCGAGTATCTTTTCACGCGGATTGCGGATGCGCCCGTTAAGCTCGATTTCCATCCCGGCAGTCCGGAGCGCCTTGATGTAGCTGGCGGCGGTTGTATAATGGCAGTGCAGGACAGAGGCGAGCTCCACAATGGAGACGCGGCCGCCGTGCTCGTTGACGTATTCAATAACCTTTTTGGTTCTCTGTACGCTTAACATTTCTCTGGTTTTCATATGTTTTCTCACACAACTTTCTTATTGATAAATTTGTTCGTGGTCTTCCTTTTGACCGAGCGCGTGTTTAAGACGGCGTTCCTGCCTGCGCTGCTTTCGGTCCGCCCGTGCGCCGGGCTGCTGATCCCGGAGAATCTGCTGGCGCAGAGCGTTCCCGATCATACTGAGCAGCTGAGAGGCTGCGTTCATGCTTCGGCTGGCATGCGCCGACTGTACCTGCTCGGCGAGCTTCTGCCGCTGTATCTCGGCGTATTCACTGCCGCGTTCAGCCGCTGTCGTGTACCAGCGGAATGCCTCAGTTGTATTGACTTCGGTGCCGAGGCCGTACCTGTACATCGATGCGATCCGTACAGCGCGCTGCGCATCCGGTTCGGCGGTCTGCTCCTCTTGGAGCATCCCGTTAAGCGCCTTCTCGAAATAAATCTGGAAAAGGGCGGGCGCGCTGCCCGTCTGCTGATGCAGGCGGCCGAGCTTGTAGTAAAGCGCGGGCGCAGGGCTGCATGTCTCGTAATAGCGGATTGCGGCCGTGCGGTTTTCCGGAACGCCGAGGCCGTGTTCAAACATCCGGGCGAGACGCAGCCGGATATTTTCTTCCGGCTGTTTCTGTTGCAGCCATACTTTGGCAGCGGAGGCGTAAAGCGCCTGCATATCGGTTTCCGGCAGTATTCCGCCGCGCTGCATCTGCGCGAGCGCATAGGCGGATTCTGTGGAGAGGAAGCCGCCGCAGTTCAAGCAGCTTCTGTACAGTGCCTCTGCACGGATGGGATCGGCTGGAACGCCTTCACCGTACCGGAGGAGCGACGCCGCGCCGAACCGGCAAAACGCATTTTCGGTGTCCTTGAGATACCATTCCAGCGCCTTGGCTGTGTGCGTTTCTGTGCCGCGCCCGTAACGGTACATCGAGGCGATGCGGTAGATGCGCTGTGCATCCGGCTGGGTGTCGGGATCGGCCTCCTCTCGGAGCATCCCATCCAGAGCCTCGCCGTATTTGCGGTATACCGCGTCTTCCGGCAGGCCGCTCTTTTCCATGAGCTGTGCGATGCGGTAGGAGAGGCGGGGGGACGGATCGGATTTTTCAGCTTCTAAACAGTGTTCCAGCGCTTTAGGAAGACTCGTTTCGACGCCGAGGCCGTGTTCGTACATCTGAGACAGGCGCGCGTGGATTTGCGCTTCGGGAGCCTCCTGCTTGAGCCATATCCCGGCGGCCTTTTGGTAAAGCGGGTGCATGTCGGTTTCCGGCAAACTGCCGTAATGCTGCATCTGCGCGATGGCATAGGCAGATTCCGAAGCGAGATAGCTGTTGCCGTCCGTTAAGCAGCTCCGATAGAGCTCGGCTGCCTTGGCCGCGTCTGCTTCGAAGCCTTGCCCGCGCTCATACATGCCGGCAAGTGCGAACCGGCAGTAAGCGCTGCTTTCTTCCTTTGTGAACCATGCCGCAGCCTGCCTATAATCCGGCTCATGCTCCGGATGCAGGTCGCCGCGCTGGTGCAGCTTGCCGAGATAGTAGGCCGCATGCGTATAGCCGCTGTTGTAGGCCAGCTCGAGATATGCGGCCGCCTTGTGCGGGTCTGTCGGAACCTGCAGCCGGGGAATGTCCTTGGGCTCAATGCCGTCGCTGCTTTCGAGTTCGATGCCGCAGAGGTAAATCCTGCCGAGAAAATATTCGGCGCGCGGCATTTGCCTCCGATTCGCCTTGTTCTCGCTGGACAGGCCATGTTCTGAAACGGCGGCCTGATATGAAGCGCCTGTGTCGATGTCCTGAATGAGAAAGGCATTGTTGCTGTCCAAAAGAAGGTTTTCAAAGCGCAGCTTTGCCGTGAGCAGGTATTCATTGCCGAGACGCAGGTCTTGTTCCGCCGGATGACGCAGATAATGCTGTGCGAGTTGGTATGCGGCTTCAGCGTGTCCGCGCTGATCGGCAAGGTTGTACCAGAGAACAGCATCCTCCGGTTTGTTTTCCTCATAGCGGAGAAACTGCGCATACCGGAAAAGTTCCTCCGGCGAGCTGTCTGCGGCCGGTTCTTTAGGTGGTTCTGTTTTCATGTTTCCTCCGGATGGCCTGTATTCCCGAACGGAATCGATCCGTCTGGTGTGCCGTTTCTGTTCGGCCGTCAGATCGTGCGAGCCTTCTGCTGGCGGAATATCCGCAATCTGCGGCGGCGTGGTTTCTGCTGGGAAATCAAAAAAACCGGAAGTACTTCCGGTTTTTACATCGCCCGCATCTAAATCCAGCGTATCGGCCTGCAGGGCACAGCGGATCACAAGATTTTTGAGCATATATAGGTTGCTGCGCGCGGCGACCGCAGAGAGCGGCTGAGGTTCATCCGGGTGCATCTGGTAATAGGATTCAAGCTCTTTCTGGTACTTGCCGTACTCCGTGAGCAGCTCTTTGATTTCCGGTACAGTACTCAAGCCGTCCAGCAGGCGGTCTGCCATCACCTTGACATTCTGCGGGAGGAATTTGTAAACATGGCGGCCTTTGGAAGCTAAGACGGCTTCCTTCAGCTCGGAGAGCCGCTGCGGGATTTGCAGCGCGGAGAGTTCCGCACCGGCGTTTTGATCCAGCTGTGTAAGCAGCCGTTCGAGCCGGTCGGAAAGCGCCTGCCGGATTTCTTCACGCGGGGCAAAGAGGTTGTAGCGCTCATCCCGAAAGATCTCCGATACAAAATCGGATTTTATCGCTTCGATTGCGTTCTGCGAAAGGTACATCCGTGTTGTCTGCGCGTTTGAATAGGCGATGAAGTGCGCGTGGGGGTGATGCCGTGTGTTGTGGACTGCGGCAATCCAATGCAGCTCCTTCAAGGGGACATGCAGCTCCTTTGCAAGATCGATCTGTTTTTTGACAAACAAATCCCGCCATTTCTCCTGCCCGTCGTAGCCGAGGGCATCTGCGTCTGTGCGGCGCAGGGAGAACACAAAGCTGTAAATGTTTCCCTTGTGTGCGGCGATGGCGTCCTTTTCAGCCTCGAGGTCTGCGGTGCCGTCCGAACAGAACAGGCCGTGCTGCGTGACCTCGTCCCGGACAACGCCGGGACGTTCTGCAATGTAATTCAGCATAATGCGGAGCGTTTCAGGATCAGCGGCACTTTCCAGCGCCGTTTCAAGCGCATGGGAGAGCACCTCGCTTGCATTCTCGCGCGTGGCGCTGGCGAGGTAATCCGCATATTCCGGTGTATCCTGAATAGCCGGAACCTTTTCCACGAACTCACGGATGCGCTCGCGCTGCGCGCGGGTAGCCGGACGGGTCGCTTTTACATCGCCTTCCTCGTCCAGACCAAAAACATACTCTGTAGCCCGGGCTATGAGGCGGGAGGCGTTGGCGCCGGTCGGATGCTCCGCATACGCCTTATATTCACGCGACTTCTCAATATCCGGCGATGACTCCAAGAAGCGTTCGATCGCGTCCTTTTGTTTCTGTGTGGCGGGCCTTTGTTCGTATTCGGCCGAGAAGTTCAGAAGGACGGATTCGCGCGTTGCGATATAGTTGACAAGACCTGCCGCAGCCTCCGGGACAAGCGCATATTTGGATGCAGCTTCACCCGGGCGGGCGATGTGAAAATATCGGGCGTTTACGATGAGACGTGCCCCGGGCATGTGCTTGACCTCCCTTTTGGAAATAAAAAAGAGCAGTCAAACGACTGCTCCCAAAATAAGCTGTATCAAGGTTCCGTTTCGATCTCAAATTCTTCCGGTTCTAGTGCCATAGCTTCTTCGTTCTCATACGCCTGAAGGATACTTTCAAATTTTTGCTCGAGGAAAGGAATATCCTGCGTAGCTGTTTCGAAAATGTCCTTCATTTCCGTGTAGGCATATCCGTGCGCGAAGTGATTTCGCATCCCTTTAATCAGCCGCCACGGAATTTCTGTAGTCGATGTCTTGTGAAAATACCTCATAGCTATTCCCAAAGCGTTTGATCGTGTTTCAGATATTTTCACAGTATGCTTTCATGTGCTGAACAATGGATATATCTTTGCTGTTATACATCGATTTTCACTCTGTCCTTCAAATAAGATAACATGAAAGACTTCCGGTAGGGGAAATCCTTCTCGTCTTCAATGGCCTGCATGGAGATCATGTCGATCAATTTGCCAAGACGGCTTGAAAGATACTGCCTTGCCCGCTCAAATTTCAGAAGACCATGGATATTTCTGGAATCGATCACAATATCCACATCGCTTTCAGGGGTCGCTTCATCACGGGCGTAGGACCCGAAAAGGTAAACGGCTGGAATTTGAAACTCACGGCTGAAATCTCTGAGTACCGCAATAAGTTCGCTTTTTGTATATACAGTTTCAGCCATAGCAGCTGCCATCCTTTCGCGAAATCTTGTTCAAAACTATTATACCGCACCGGCGGCTTCGATTCAACCCCTTTGCAAAGCACGGAGAAAAAGCGGAAGTACTTCCGCTTTTACGCGCCTCCGGCGGTGCCCAAGAATGCAGTTTCGTATGGCTCCGGTTTAATTCCCTGCAAAACACAAATTAAAAAGAGCGCAACCCTAATGATCGCGCTCGAATGAGTGGACGACTTAATTGGAGGCAATGCCTTTGAGCTGGTCTTTCAATTCCGGAAGATCTTCTGAAATGATTTCCCATACAAGACTCAAATTAACACCTTCATAGTCATGCACAATTTTGTTACGCAGGCCGCGCATTTGCTTCCACGGGATGGAGGGATGCGCGTCAATAAAGCTGGAATCTACTTTTGATGCGAGCTCGCCGAGTTGGCTTAGATTAAAAACACAGGCTTCCAGCAAAAGCGTATTGCGCTCGAAATCCTCATACGTTGTGTCTGTGCAGTATTGAAGGATTTTTTCGATGTATCCCTGCATTTTGAGAATGATAATATCATTCCTCATAAATAACAACTCCCGTTTTTTGGATTTCAGCCGCTACAGGAGATCCCTTTTGAATATGTGTAACATCCAGAAGATCCACGTCCATGTGAACGGCTTCCTGCAAGTCCTCCAACAAGCCAACAAAGCGCAGCCCCCGCAGGTTACTGTCCACAAGGACATCGAGATCACTGCTCGCATTGGCGGTTCCTTTCGCTATGGAACCGAACAGAATGGCTTTGCGGACATTATAGCGCTTGAAAACAGGAAAAAGGAGAGCGGACACGCTGTCAATGCTATACAGATTAGTGGAATCCATTCTTTCTCACCCTGCCTTTCCGGAAAGTTCTTCGCTTTTATTATACACCAAGCTCCTTATAAATTCAATCCCCGCAAGGCACGGAGAAAAAGCGGAAGTACTTCCGCTTTTACGCGCCTCCGGCGGTGCCAAAGAGTGCGGCTTTGTATGCGGGTGCGCGCACATGCAGGTGGTAGCGTTCGTTTCCGCACTTATAGAGGCAATGCCCACGATTTGGTATGCGAATAAGATCGTATTCCCAAGGCTGTACATTGAGTGCGCGCTGAAATTCTCCGGGATTGCAGTTGATGCCCGGATGGAACAAAAAGCTGTGTGTGGGAAGCAGCATCAGCGGCTTTGTATACGTGATGACCGTCGGGCGCAGAAGGTCTTCAACATTTTGAGAGCCGATGCAGACGCCCGAGTTTTTCTTGCGGCCGCGCTTCATAAAGCTGGTGATATAGGAAATAGCGAGCCTGTTTTCGACGAACTCGTGCAGCTCATCCACAAAAAGGTTGCAGTCGCCTTCTGTCAGGAATTTATGGCTCATGTAGGAGAAGGCGTTCATAAACATGGCGTTCTTGAGGTTCTCGTTGGTATTCAAGGCTTCCTTGACGCTGAAATCGATCAAATCCGCATCGGGGATATTGGTATGCCCGTTAAAGTAGCGGGAGGCCGCGCCGATGCAGATGCTGCGCAGGCCAAGCCCGACAGCCTTGAGTTGCTCTAGGCTGTACATGATAGGGTGGTTGTGCTTTTTGGCATCCTCGACCTCCTCCTCGTAGTTCTCCACCTTCTGCTCGATCACCCGGTACAGGTCGCTCAAGATGGGGTAGTCCTTCGAGGAGAGCCGCGAGAAATTGCTGTCTTTATCGATCCCGCGCCGGTGATACGTCTCGGTAAGCATGATTTCGATAATATCCAGTTCCTTTTCCGTGAAGCCGCGGTACATGAAGAAAAAGTCGCGCAGATAGGCGATGTGCTGGGAAAGCGTGTTGCTCTCTTTGAATGCGGCGGGTTCAGCGGCATCTTCGAGGCCGTCGTATTCATCGACGGGATCGGTCAGCCGCCTCGGCTCCAGCACATTGATCTGATATTCACCGCTCATCATGTTAAGGTAGGTGCCGCCGAGATTCCGCACAAGGTCGCCGTACTCATCGTCAGGATCGAGGATATAAGCCTTTTTACCGGCCTCAACGGTATTTACGATGATGCTTTTCATCAAGTAAGACTTGCCTTCGCCGGAGTTGCCGAGGATCAGGATATGGCCGGTTGTCTTATCCTGCGTGCGTCGGTCGAAATCCACGACAATGTTGCTGCCGTTTTGATCGCGGCCGATATAGAAGCCGTGCGGGTCAGCCTTACCGGAGTAGGAAAAGGGGTAGAGGTTGGCGACGCTGCTTGAGGGATAGACGCGCTCAAACTCCGTGCCAAAGCAATTCTTCCCATTCGGTTTGATCGTATTGTACGCCTGTAACTGGCGCAGGTGCAGCTTATCGACAACGATTTTGTGACGGGACAGGAAGCTGCGCACTTCGATCTGCTTGGACAGGAGCTGCTTGGGATCGTCTGCAATCAGCTCGATAAAAACGGCGCAGTAAACGAATCTTTCTTTTGTCCGCTGCGTTTCCCGGATCACACGGGAGAGCACAGACATTTGCTCGTCCGCCTGAATCTGCTCGTGCAGCTTCCAGGCTGTGTTCTTTTCCATTGCGGTTCGGTTCTGCGCCCGGTTAAAAATCTCATTTCGCTCTATGTCCGGCAGGTGTCTTATGTACATGTGAAGCGTTACGCCGTCCATTTCGCCGAGCTCATGCAGTACGGCAATATCTGCGGAATCTTTCTGAACAGTTTCCGCGTAGGAGCGGATCGCCCATACACAGCGGTATGTATTGCCGAGCAGATAATATTCCGGTGATTTGCGGAAGGAAATAATGCCCGGTGTAATCAGTTCCTTGTAGGTCTTGACTCGATATGCTTCCATTTCCTCCGGCGTCTGCGGCGTATGGGGCTTTCGGTTAAGCAAAATCATCGTATTCCTCCTCTCTTGCGTACTGCTGGCCGTCTTTCTCCGGGATACTATCGCTGTAAATGTCGCCGACATAGTAGATGGAGAAAAGCCGTTTTAATGTTTCCTTATCTGCAATGTGTACGGAATAATGCTGTTCACGAATGAGCTGTACGGCCTGCATCGTGCCATGTCTGGCTTCCTCGAATTGACCGGCGGGGAAGTTCAGCAGAAACATGAATTCGCGGCTTGTACTCATGCTGATATTGATTTCGTCCATGTGCTCGATTTCCTTCAGGCAGAGACGGGAGATGATTGGATTTCTTGCGGATTTGGCAAGCTGGCGGTAATACCGCTTGTTGTTTTCGTAGCTCTGTGTAGAAGAAACGCAGAGGATCTGCATGTCCGGAAGGTTCTCGATCACGTTCTGAAGGCTTCGGATTTTTGAAAGAATTTCTCCTCGGCCAAGCACCGAAATGTTATCCGGGCG
>OMGQ01001049.1_pt1 | contig 18239 bp, 13 predicted proteins | sample 1646071 | NCBI WGS metagenome assembly OMGQ01 (sample SAMN05578585, study PRJEB25193) | human gut metagenome | biome: Human Microbiome; feature: human-associated habitat; material: feces | host: Homo sapiens | place: USA:Birmingham
GAGAATTTCAGAGTGTTCGAAACAGAGCTGGCGGGGCGGCCGCTGGTGGTGGAGACTGGGAAAATGGCCCAGCTGGCCAACGGCGAGTGCCTGGTGCGCTATGGGGACACTGTGGTCCATGTGGCGGCCACCGCCTCTGCCAAGCCCCGGGACGGCATCGACTTTTTCCCTCTCTCGGTGGATTTTGAGGAAAAGCTGTACTCTGTGGGCAAGATTCCCGGCTCCTTTTTAAAGAGGGAGGGCCGCCCCAGCGAAAAGGCCACCCTCACCTGCCGGATGATTGACCGGCCCATCCGTCCCCTGTTCCCCAAGGACATGCGCAACGACGTGTCCATCGTCTGCACCGTGATGTCCGTGGACCAGGACAACTCCCCGGAGATTGCCGCCATGATTGGCACCTCCATCGCCCTCTCCATCTCCGACATCCCCTGGAAGGGCCCCATCTCCGGCGTTTCCGTGGGCCTGATTGACGGGGAGTTTGTCATCAACCCCAACGCCGAGGAGCGCAAGGTCAGCCAGATGGCCGTCACCGTGGCCTCCACCGACGAGCGCATTGCCATGATCGAGGCCGGCGCCAACGAGGTCTCTGACGAGGATATGTATAACGGCATCATGGCCGGCCACGAGGCCAACCAGAAGATCATCGAGTTTATCAAGGGCATCCAGGCCGAAATCGGCAAGGAGAAGTTCCAGTACCCCTCCAACAAGCCGGAGCCCGGCATGTTCGAGGCCATCCGGGACTACGCCGAGGACGCTGTGCGGGCCGCTTTGGACACCGACGACAAGAACGTGCGGGACGAGCGCCTGAAGCCCGTCTACGAGGACGTGCACGAGCACTTCGCCCAGGAGTACCCCGACCAGGAGGCCAAAATCGACGAGTGCCTGTACCTGACCCAGAAGTACGTGGTGCGCCGCTGGCTCTTGGACGAGCAGAAGCGCGTGGACGGCCGCGGCATGGACGACATGCGCCCCCTGGCCGCCGAGGTGGCTTTGCTGCCCCGCGTTCACGGCTCTGGCATGTTCACCCGGGGCCAGACCCAGGTGCTCACCGTGGCTACCCTGGGCTCCATCCGGGACAACCAGCTGCTGGACGGCATCGACGAGGAGGAGACCAAGCGGTACATCCACCACTACAACTTCCCCTCTTACTCCGTGGGCGAGACCAAGCCCAGCCGGGGCCCCGGCCGCCGGGAGATTGGCCACGGCGCCCTGGCCGAGCGCGCCCTGGAGCCGGTGATCCCCTCCGTGGAGGACTTCCCCTACGCCATCCGCGTGGTGAGCGAGGTGCTCTCCTCCAACGGCTCCACCTCCCAGGGCTCCATCTGCGGCTCCACCCTGGCCCTGATGGACGCCGGCGTGCCCATCTCCGCCCCCGTGGCCGGCATTTCCTGCGGCCTGATCCAGGACGACGACGGCGGCTTCACCACCTTCATCGACATCCAGGGCGTGGAGGACTTCCACGGCGAGATGGACTTCAAGGTGGCCGGCACCAAGGCCGGTATCACCGCCATCCAGATGGACATCAAGAACGACGGCCTGTCCCACGAGATCATCAAGGAGGCCCTGGAGATCACCCGCGACGCCCGCTATGCCATCCTGGACGAGATCATGCTCCCCTGCATCTCCAAGCCCCGCCCCGACGTGGCCGACACCGCCCCCAAGATGGTGAAGATGAAGATCGACGTGGACAAGATCCGCGAGGTCATCGGCTCCGGCGGCAAGGTGATCCAGAAGATCTGTGCCGACACCGGCGCCAAGATCGACATCGAGGACGACGGCACCATCTACATTGCCGGTACCGACAAGGCCTCCTGCGACGCCGCCAAGAAGACCATCGAGACCATCGTGTTCGTGCCCGAGGTGGGCCAGCTCTACTACGGCAAGGTGGTCCGCATCCTCCAGTTCGGCGCCTTCGTCGAGCTGGCCCCCGGCAAGGACGGCATGGTGCACATCTCCAAGCTGGCCGACCGCCGGGTGGAGAAGGTGGAGGACGTGGTCAACATCGGCGACATGATCTGGGTCAAGGTCACCGATATCGACGAGAAGGGCCGCGTCAACCTCTCCTACAAGGACGCACTGAAGGAGATCAAGGCCAAGAAAGAGGCCGGCGAGCCCATCAAGTAATCCCATTCATCCGACGCAAAACGTCCCCCACTGCCGGGCAGCGGGGGCGTTTTTCTTTGGGTAGGGAAACCACTGGCTTAGCCGCAATGTCATTAAGTTAAGCGATTTTCGCACAAACGGCAAGGAAAAGCGAAACTATTCTGTACAAAATTGAGGTCGTTTCCTGCAAAAAGTGAAAATTAAGAATCAGACCGGATGACCTGATTCTTAACTTAATGACATTGGGCAAAGCCGGGGGTTTTGACTGCTATTACAACGAAAATCGAGTCTATAGCGCTTGACATTCTATAATTTATGTGTATATTTATAGTTGTAATAACGTATTGTACACTGTTTAGATTCCGTGTGGCGGCTTAAGATATAGATAGGAGGTGATTTTTTCAAGTAGGGATCAAAGAGTTAGAGATGAATTGCGTAGTGAAAACAGTATTAGGAAACAGAAAGGAGAATACACATGAAACAAAGGAAGTTCCTGGCCACTATTCTGAGTGTTGCAACCGTCCTTAGCTGTATAACCTATTCTGCACTTGCAGTCGATTCTCCCTCTAAAGGAACCTTCAAGCTTGAGCCGTTGACCCAAGAAGAAGTAATCCAACATTTGGCTGATAACAATAATATCTCGTATTTTGAAGCAGCGCAGAAATACGCAGAATATCAAAAGTCCAGTCCGCGTGTAATCGAAGAGTTCCTGTTTACTTATGTCGAGAACGTTGGCACGAGAGATTGTCCCTGTGAAATCGAAGTTGGTGCCATTGTTGAGTTGAATATGGTCGCTGGCTATAGAGAGTTTGTAGACATCGTCCCTGGAACAGAATACGCCCAATGTATAAGTTCTGGATATGTTTCCTATGATTGCAAAAGCGTCAGTGCTGATATTCTTAATCCCCAAAAAATAAAATTTATAACCGCTGGTACCGCTTACGTTGAAATCGATGTAAGCGAAGAAGCAGAATTCGGAGCTGATTTGGAAGTAGTCGGATTTTCGGTTTCTGAAACAGTTGGTTCTACCATTACGTATCGGAAATCTGTACATATCACAGGTTATGCAGGGGTAAATTGACTAAGAAAGAAGGAACTATTTTGAGGCTCCCCCGACTAGGAACCCTGAGTCCCGTCTCTTCCGTCACACGATTGTTTGTCTTATTTACCGTGTATGTTTTGCATAACGCCGTCTTGCTTAAGCTCATCACCAAGTTCCGCTACGATGACGGCTTCTTCCACACGACATTCTACTACCCCCTTCTCCGATACCAGCCTATTGCTGGTATCGCCTTTCAGATTCTGTTCGCATGGTACATCCTTCAGATTGTCTGCGTCCTTTTACAGACTCTCCAGCGCATCGCGGATAAAGGATCTTCCGGGGAGCACGGCCTGCGTCCTGCACCGCCGCGCATAGACCCGCCTGATACCGGGTCGAGCGATGAGCCCTGATCCAACATAAGAGACAGCGCCCCGTCCGGTTTGGACGGGGCGCTGTTCAGCTCTATGGGGTTGGCAGGAGCGCCATTTCCAGGAGCCGGAGCAACGTTTCCTGCTGCTGTTGGTCATAGATCTGGTATTGCCGGCCGTCAAGGACGACATAGCCATCCTCCCGGATGAAGATGACCGGGCACTCAATGACCTCATCCGCTCCGGTCCGGCAGGCGGCCTGAACCTTGTATGCGGACTGGCTGCCGTAGGTGACGTACCCATAGACGGACGGACCGGCGTAGCGCACTTGGGTTTGCCGGAGTACTCTGCTCAACTCCTCGAGAGCCTCCTGCTCCCGTAGGGTGTGGGGTTCCATACTGGTGAATGCCTCAACCTCGATCCAAAGCAGGGCCTCCGGGGCATCCGGCAGGCCCGCCATCCTGCCCAGACTGCGGGGGATGAGAAAGACCCATACGGCTGCGGCGACCGCGAGGAGGAGTACCACCAACGGAATGGCGGGTTTGAAGACAGTTGACCGATTTGTCATAGTATCAAATTGATTCCCAAGTCAAACGAAATGCCATCGGTAACAATGTATACCGGATGGGGCCTTCACCACGATTGTAAAAAATGTTGCAGGCAGACATATTACTATCAGAATTTCCAAATTGATAAGTATTAACAAGTTGAGCGGGGCTTTTATATTTAGCTCATTGGAATGCACCTCATTCCTTAATAATGTAAAGTCCTTCTGTTGAAATTATACATATTACATTATAATAGGTCAACAGAATAATTGAAATGTAACAAATATTATAAAACGTACACCGGCGCCAAGATCGACATCGAGGACGACGGCACCATCTACATTGCCGGTACCGACAAGGCCTCCTGCGACGCCGCCAAGAAGACCATCGAGACCATCGTGTTCGTGCCCGAGGTGGGCCAGCTCTACTACGGCAAGGTGGTCCGCATCCTCCAGTTCGGCGCCTTCGTCGAGCTGGCCCCCGGCAAGGACGGCATGGTGCACATCTCCAAGCTGGCCGACCGCCGGGTGGAGAAGGTGGAGGACGTGGTCAACATCGGCGACATGATCTGGGTCAAGGTCACCGAGATCGACGACAAGGGCCGCGTCAACCTGAGCTATAAGGACGCTGTTAAGGAGATCAAGGCCAAGAAGGCCGCTGGCGAGAGCGTCAAGTAAATAGAGCGTATGACCCCGCCCCGGCGGGGAGTAGCGGGCCCCCCGGCAAGTATGCCGTGGGGGCCCGCAATTTGGTATGTGGGAGAGGAATCGGAAAAATAGAATGAATGGGACATGATGTTACAAAAATTTCATTGCTTTTTCCGGTGTGATTGAGTATAATCAACCCAAGAGCGGAGATCAGGCGCCCTTGTGACGCCAATACACATTTTTGGAGGTAACACAGAATGAAAGAAGTCTATGTTGTCAACTGCTGCCGTACCGCCATTGGTTCCTTTGGCGGGAGCTTGAAGGACACCCCCGCCGCCGAGCTGGGTGCCGTCGTCATCAAGGAAGCTCTGAACCGCGCTGGTGTGAAGCCTGAGAACGTGGATGAGGTCATGTTTGGCTGCATCCTGACCGCTGGTCTGGGCCAGAACCCCGCCCGTCAGGCTGCCCTGAAGGCCGGCGTACCCATCAGCGTGCCCGCCTACACCGTGGGCATGGTGTGCGGCTCCGGCATGAAGTCCGTCATCGAGGGTGCCCGCGCCATCCTCACCGGCGACGCCGACATCGTGGTGGCCGGCGGCACCGAGAATATGTCTGCTGCTCCCTATGCCATCCCCGCCGCCCGCTGGGGCGCCCGTATGGGTGACAACAAGATGGTGGACACCATGATCAAGGACGGCCTGTGGGACGCCTATAACAACTATCACATGGGCACCACCGCCGAGAACATCTGCGATGTGTGGGGCATCACCCGTGAGGAGCTGGACGAGTTCGCCGCCTCCTCCCAGAATAAGGCTGAGGCCGCTCTGAACTCCGGCCGCTTCAACGACGAGATCGTCCCCGTGATGATCAAGAAGAAGAAGGAGATGGTGGAGTTCAAGGTGGATGAGTTCCCCCGCGCCGGCGTGACCGCCGAGGGCATCTCCAAGCTGCGCGGCGCCTTCCCCGTGGGTCCCGAGGGCGTTGAGGAGTCCATCGAGCACACCTTCCCCGTTACCCAGGTCCATGAGGCTGACACCAAGAAGCACGTCCAGCGTGTCACCGCCGCCAATGCCTCCGGCATCAACGACGGCGCTGCCGCCATCATCCTGGCCTCCGGCGAGGCCGTGGAGAAGTACGGCCTGAAGCCCATGGCCAAGCTGGTCAGCTGGGGCCAGGGCGGCGTGGATCCCAAGATCATGGGTGTGGGCCCGGTGCCCGCCTCCCGTCAGGCTATGGAGAAGGCCGGCCTAAAGATCGAGGACATGGATCTGGTGGAGGCCAACGAGGCTTTTGCCGCTCAGTCCATCGCCGTGGCCCGTGAGCTGGGCTTCGACATGAGCAAGGTCAACGTCAACGGCGGCGCCATCGCCCTGGGTCACCCCGTGGGCGCTTCCGGCGCGCGCATCATCGTCACCCTGCTTCACGAGATGGCCAAGCGCCCCGAGGCCAAGAAGGGCCTGGCTACTCTGTGTATCGGCGGCGGCATGGGTGTTGCCACCATCTTTGAGAAGTGCTGAACCTGATTTGCTGAACTGGTTCCCGCCCCCTGCGTTACCGCAGGGGGCGGTTTTTTGTTGTCTGCGGGACTGCCTGGAGAGTTATCCACAGAATGGGAGGAAATTGTGGAAAACCTTTGGGCCTGTCCTTCTAAGCTGCCCCGTTGCCGCATACAGTGTGGGAGAGGCACACAGGATAAGGAGGGACCGGCATGAGGGAGAGACGGCGGGGACGGGACAGGCTCCGGGTGCTCCGGCGGGGCGTGGGCCTGGGTCTGGCGCTGATGACCCTGTGGGGCGTAGGGCTGACGGCGGACCTGTCCGGCGTGGGCGAAGCGGTGCGGGCGTGGTCCGCCGACTCCCAGGCGGTGGTGGGCTTGCTGGCGGAGCAGCTGGGGCAGGTCCCGGAGGAGACCGCCCTGGCGGGGATGGACGGTCTGGGACGGCTGATGGTGGAGCAGTCTGCCCTGCTGTCCGCCGGGCTGGGGGCGGTGGATGCCCTCCGACAGGAGCGGGAGGCAGATCAGATGCCTCCCCCTGCGGAGGAGCTTCCGGAGGTGGAGGACGACGATGACCAGACGGTCCCACAGCTCCAGCCGCCGGCGGAGCCGGACGACGTCCGGGAGATGACCGGCGTGGGCCGGGAGGGTGGACAGTATTTCAGCCGGAACGGGGTCTATCTGTATGACCGGACCAACAAGGGGCTGGATCCCTCGGTGTTTGACGCGGGGGCGGTCCACTTCGGTCTGGGGGAGGGGCCCCAGATTCTGATTTTACACAGCCACGGCAGCGAAGCATACTCCCAGAACGACGGGGACCTCTATCAGGAGAGCGACGCCTACCGCACCACCGACTGCACCCACAACGTAGTCCGGGTTGGGGAGGCTATGGCGGAGGTGTTCCGCAGCCAGGGTCTCCAGGTGATCCACGACACCAATTTGTATGACTATCCCGCCTATAACGGCTCGTACGACCGGTCCAAGGCGGCGGTGCGGGACTGGCTGGCCAAGTACCCCACCATCCGGATCATCCTGGACGTCCACCGGGACGCACTGGTGGGCAGCGACGGCTCCATCTATAAGCTGGTCACCCAGGAGAACGGGAAAAAGGCTGCCCAGGTCATGCTGGTGGTGGGCACCGACGGAGGCGGAGCGCAGCACCCGTACTGGATCGACAATCTGGCCCTGGCTGTCCGGTTCCAGCAGGAGCTGATCTCCGACTATGTGAGTCTGGCCCGGCCCATCGTGCTGCGCAACAGCAGCTATAACCAGCAGCTCTCCCCCGGCTATCTGCTGGTGGAGGTGGGGGGCCACGGGAATACTCTCACCGAGGCGGTGGACGGCGCCCGCCTCTTTGCCCAGAGCGTCAGCCAGGTGCTGAACACCATGTGGATGAAATAGCACAGGAAAATGACAGGTCCCGGGACGCTGCTCCAAAGCGCCCGGGACCTGTCACTGAAAAAGAGGATTAAAATGAAACGAACTTGTCTCTTGCAAAAAGTATCCTACCAGAGAGTTGTTACAAAAGGGACGAAAAAGTATTACATAACCGTTAAATCTTTCTGAAGAAGGTACGGTAGGCCCCGCCGGCTCTTGGCGGGCCCCGCCCTTGACGCAGAGAAGAAAACCGGGTAAACTGAGTGAAGATCCGACCAACACCTACCCCCTATCCCTCGGGACAGAGGGCATTGGTGCGTTTTAGCTTCCATATCATGGGATATATCGGTACGAGGAGTGATATTTGATGGAGATGCTCCGCTCTGTTTTGCGGGAACTGCCGGAATTTCAGCAGCTGCTGACGGCGCTGGACAGTGGACAGTCCCCGGCGGCGGTGTCCGGCCTGGCGGCGGTCCACCGGGCCCACTTTGCCGCCTGCCTGGGGCAGGAGAGCGGCCGCCCAGTGGTAGTGGTGTGTGCCGACGAGGGGGAGGCGGAGCGGATGGCCCGGGACCTGTCCTTCCTCACCGGCGGAGAGGTCCCTGTGCTGGCCGCCCGCTCCTTCCTGTTCCACAGCATCGCCACCGTCTCCCACCAGTGGGAGCACCGTCGGCTCCGCCTCCTCTACCGCCTGAGCCGGGGGGAGGTCCCCTGTCTGGTGGCTACCGTGGAGGCCCTGCTCCAGCGCACCCTCCCGCCGGAGGCGCTGGAGCGAGCCTGCACTGCCCTGGCAGTGGGGCAGAGCGCCGACCTGGAGGAGCTGACTGCACATTTGACGGAAGCAGGCTATGTCCGCTGTGATCAGGTGGAGGGTCCGGGCCAGTTCGCCCTCCGGGGCGGCATCCTGGACGTGTACTCTCCGGCCATGGAGGCCCCGGTGCGCGCCGAGTTTTTTGGGGACGAGGTGGACGCCCTGGGGATCTTTGACCCGGGGACCCAGCGGCGGACGGCCAATGTGGAGCAGGCTGTGTTGCTCCCTGCGGCGGAGACCCTGCCCCATCTGGCCCCCGGGGGGCTGAACGGCCTTCTGGAGCAGCTGGAGCAGCGCGCCGCCTCCGCCCTCCGGGACGGCCTGGAGGCGCTGGCGGCCACCCTCCGGCAGGACCGGGAGGCCCTGGAGGAGGGGCGGTCCTTCCCGGCCGCCGACCGGTATCTCCCCCTGATCTATCCGAAGCTGGCCACCGCGGCGGACTATCTCCCCTATGATGCCTGTGTCCTCTTCTCGGAGAGTAGCCGGGTGGGGGAGCGGGCCAAGACCTGGCAGTGGCAGCTGGAGGAGGACGTCAAGACCCTGCTGGAGCGGGGCGAGCTGGAGGGAGGCTGCGGGACGCTGTCCCGCTCCTATGACCAGCTGTGCCGCAGGCTGGAGGACTTCCCCTTTGCCTATCTGGACTCCTTCGCGCTATCCGCCTACCCGGTGGCGCCCCGGTGCGTGCTGTCCCTGATGGCCAAGCAGCTGCCCTCCTTCGGGGCCAGCCTGGAGACCGCAGTGCAGGACCTGAGCCACTATCAGAGCGCCGGGTTTTCCATCCTGGTACTGGTGTCCAGCGAGCAGCGGGCCCTGAACCTCCAGACACTCCTGCGGGAGCAGAAGGTGAAATCCGGGGTGGACTTTGCCCTGAAGGCCCTGCCACAGCCGGGGCAGATCATCCTCACTGTGGGAGGGCTGTCCGGGGGGATGGAGTACCCCGGGCTGAAGCTGGCGGTGATTACCGAGGGCCAGTCTGGCGGGGCCGGAAAACGGCCCCGCCCGGTCAAAAAGGAGACCACCAACCGGCAGAAGCTGAAGTCCTATGCAGATCTGTCCCCCGGGGACCTGGTGGTCCACGAGCACCACGGAGTGGGCCGGTATGTGGGCATGGTGAAGATGCCTGCCGACGGCATCGAGAAGGACTATGTGAAGATCGCCTACGCCGGAACAGACGTGCTCTATGTCCCCGCCACCCAGCTGGACCTGGTCTCCAAGTATATTGGGGGCGGCGAGGATGCCCAGGAGACGAAAAAGCTGTCCAAGCTGGGGGGGACGGACTGGGAGCGGGCCAAAACCAGGGCGAAGAAGGCGGTGGCCGACCTGGCCAAGGGGCTGATCCAGCTGTACGCCCAGCGCCAGCGCCAGCCCGGCTTTGCGTTTTCTCCGGACTCTCCATGGCAGCGGGAGTTTGAGGAGCAGTTTGAATATTCCGAGACCGACGACCAGCTGCGGTGCATCGGGGAGATCAAGCGGGACATGGAGCGCCCTGTGCCCATGGACCGGCTGCTGTGCGGCGACGTGGGGTACGGTAAGACGGAGGTGGCCTTCCGGGCCATGATGAAATGCGTGCTGGACGGCAAGCAGGCAGCCATCCTGGTGCCCACCACCGTCCTGGCCCGGCAGCACTATCTCACCGCCCTGCGCCGCTTTGCCAGGTATCCGGTGAACATTGATGTAGTCTCCCGCTTCCGCACCCCGGCCCAGATGAAGGAGACCCTGCGCCGGGTGGAGGAGGGGCGGGTGGACATCCTCATCGGAACCCACCGCCTATTCAACAAGGACGTGCGCTTCAAGGACCTAGGCCTGCTGGTGGTGGACGAGGAGCAGCGCTTCGGTGTTCAGCACAAGGAGAAGCTGAAGGAGCGCTTTGCCCAGGTGGACGTGCTCACCCTGTCTGCCACCCCGATCCCCCGCACCCTGAACATGGCCATGTCGGGCATCCGGGATATGTCCACCCTGGAGGAGCCGCCCGCCGACCGCCTGCCGGTACAGACCTATGTGCTGGAGCACAACTGGCCGGTGCTGGCCGACGCCATGCGCCGGGAACTGGAGCGGGGGGGACAGGTGTATTACCTCCATAACCGGGTGGAGACCATCGACCGCACCGCTGCCCGGATCGGACAGCTGCTGGGGGAGGACGCGGCGGTGGGAGTGGCCCACGGCAAGATGAGCCAGGAGGCTATCGACGACGTCATGAGCCGCATGACCGACGGGGAACTGAACGTGCTGGTGTGCACCACCATCATTGAGACGGGCATCGACCTGCCCAATGCCAACACCCTCATCATTGAGGATGCCGACCACCTGGGCCTGGCCCAGCTGCACCAGATCCGGGGCCGGGTGGGGCGGTCCAACCGCCGGGCCTTCGCCTATCTCACCTACCGCCGGGGGAAGGTGCTCACCGAGGTGGCCGCCAAGCGCCTGTCGGCCATCCGAGAGTTTGCGGAGTTCGGCTCCGGATTCAAGATCGCCATGCGGGACCTGGAGATCCGGGGTGCGGGCAACGTGCTGGGCCCGGAGCAGAGCGGCTTCATGCTGTCGGTGGGCTATGATATGTATCTGAAGCTGCTGGAGGAGGCGGTGCTCACCCAGCAGGGACAGCCGGTTCCCAAGCGCACCGAGTGCGCCGCCGATCTGGCGGTGGCAGCCTCCATCCCGGACCGGTATGTCCCAGCGCCGGAGCAGCGGATGGACCTGTACCGGCGCATCGCCGCCATCCGCAGCGAGGAGGAGGCGGACGACCTGGTAGATGAGCTCATCGACCGCTATGGAGAACCGCCCCGGACGGTGAATAACCTGATCTCCGTGGCCCTGCTCCGGGCGGCGGCGGCGGAGGCGGACATCACCGACATCGCCCAGAAGAATGGGCAGCTGATCTTTACCCTGGAGCAGTTCCGGCTGGAGCCCTTCTCCCTGCTGTGCGACGGGGACCGCTATCGGAACCGCCTGCTCCTCATCCCGGGGGATGTGCCCCGGTTTACCCTCCGCCTGCGGAAGGGGGACGACCCGCTTCGCTGTGCCCAGAACCTGGTGGAGGACTACGCCCGGGCCTGTGGAGAGGCAGGCTGAGAAAATCGTTCCACAATTTTGGGCCGGCGTGTGGAAAAAAACGCCCGCGCCGCCCCACAGAACAGAGGAGGCTGTGCCCATGGATCACAAGGACTATATGCGCCGGGCGCTGGAGCTGGCTGCCCAGGCCGGGGCGGAGGGCGACGTGCCCGTGGGCTGCGTCATCGTCCGGGATGGAGAGATCGTGGGGGAGGGACGCAACCGCAGGGAGGAGAACGGCGACGCCACCGCCCACGCAGAGCTGGAGGCCATCCGGGACGCCTGCCGACGCCTGGGCAGCTGGCGGCTCCACCGGTGTACCATGTACGTCACCCTGGAGCCATGCCCTATGTGTGCCGGAGGGATCATCAATGCCCGGGTGGACACGGTGCGCTATGGAACACGGGACGACAAGGCGGGGGCCTGCGGCTCGGTGCTCAACCTGTTTGAGGAGCGCTTCAACCACATCCCCGGCTGTACCGCGGCCCCCTGGAGACCGAGTGCCAGGAGGTCCTCCAGGAATTTTTCCAGGGCCTGCGGGGGAATGGATGAGGAAATATTTAATCCTTTTGTAACAACTTGCGCTGGTTTTATTCATAAAAATAGGGTATCTTAAAAGTGCAAGGCGAGAGTACGACTCTTTTTCATCTGAATCCTCCATCCTTTTAGAACGCAGCCGGTTTTGCCGGCTGCGTTCTCCTTTGTCCCAAGAAACGGCAAAAAAAGTGCGCCTTTTGAAGGCGCACGGAGGGTTACACCACCAAATCGTAGATCAGGCGGACCGTGAGAAGGGTCAGAACGACAAAAAACATGGGGCGGATGACTTTGGCCCCGCCCCGAAGGGCCAGGCCGGAGCCCACATATCCCCCGCCCAGGCCGCACAGGGCGGCGGGGATGCCCACGGCCCAGACCACCTCACCCGCCAGGGCGAAGGTGACCAGCGAGGCGGCGTTGGAGGCGGCGTTGGCCGCCTTGGTATTGCCGGAGGCAGTGAGCAGATCGAACTTACAGAGACTGGTATAAGCCAGCATGAGGAAGGTTCCTGCTCCGGGGCCGAAAAATCCATCGTAGCAACCCACTGCCAGGCCGATGACCAGGGAGAACAGGGAGAGGCGGAGGGAGGAGAACTGACCGGAGCAGTCCTCGGTCCCGAAGTCCCGTTTCAAAAGGAGAAAGACGGCCATCACCGGAACGATGGCCAGCATGATATAATAGAGGAACTGGTCCGGCAGGATGAGGTTCAGCCTCGCCCCCGCCCAGGCCCCCGCTAGGGCGCCGGCCGCGCCCCAGGCGGCGCTGGGCATCCGGAGCTCCCCCCGCCGCCAGAAGCGGTAGGCGGAGAGCAGGGTGCCCCACACGTTGCCGCATTTGTTGGTGGCGGAGGCGGCGTGGGGGTCCAGTCCGGCCAGCAGATAGGCGGGGAGGGTGATCAGCCCGCCGCCGCCGGCCACCGCGTCCACGATGCTCCCAAGGAACACCAGAGGACATACAATCAGTAAAGTGTGCAGCAGATCATTCCATTCCATTGAAAACGCCCTCCTATTTGCGCGGGAACAGATAAAATGCGCCCGGACAGACCGGACGCGGACAGAAGATGTGGTGAGTTTTATTATTCTATCATACCGGAGGGGGAAAAGCTACCCGCTATTTCCACAAAATCCGGCAGAAACTCTCGTGGAACTCTTCGGCTCAAAAGCCTTGACGGTGTCTGGCGGGTTGCGTAAAATAAGAAGGAATAAATTTGTACAGGACCTGCAACGATAAGATAAAAGGAGTGAGCGCATGGCCAGGCAGGGGTTCGATAACGACCAGTATCTGAAGCTCCAATCCCAGCATATCCGGGAGCGCATCGCCCAGTTTGGGGGCAAGTTGTATCTGGAATTTGGAGGCAAGCTGTTTGATGATTTCCACGCCAGCCGAGTGCTGCCCGGGTTTGAGCCGGACAGCAAGATCCGGATGCTGGCCCAGATGAAGGACAGTGCGGAGGTCATCATTGCCATCAATGCCGCCGATATTGAGAAGAATAAGGTACGGGGGGATCTGGGCATCACATACGACAGTGATGTCCTCCGCCTCATCGACGCGTTCCGCTCCATGGAGCTGTATGTGGGCAGCGTGGTGGTCACCCAATATTCCGGGCAGCCTGCCGCCGATGCCTTCCAGACCCGGCTGGAGCAGCTGGGGATCCGGGTATACCGCCACTATCCCATCGCAGGCTATCCTCACAATATCGCCCATATCGTCTCGGATGAGGGATTCGGAAAGAATCAGTACATCGAGACCAGCCGCCCGCTGGTGGTGGTCACTGCCCCCGGTCCGGGCAGCGGTAAGATGGCCACCTGTCTCAGCCAGCTCTACCACGAGCATAAGCGGGGCATCACCGCCGGCTATGCCAAGTTTGAGACCTTCCCCATCTGGAACCTGCCCCTGAAGCACCCGGTGAATCTGGCCTATGAGGCGGCCACCGCCGACCTGGACGACGTGAACATGATCGATCCCTTCCACCTCCAGGCCTACGGTGAGACCACGGTGAACTACAACCGGGATGTGGAGGTGTTCCCCGTCCTGGCGGCCATGTTTGAGAGGATCACCGGCGTCTGCCCTTATAAATCCCCCACGGATATGGGGGTGAATATGGCGGGAAAGTGTATCTATGATGATGAGGCAGTTCAGGATGCCGCCCGGCAGGAGATCATCCGCCGCTACTATGACGCCCTGTGCGAGCGCCGCCAGGGCAGAGGCTCCGACCACACAGTGTACCGGCTGGAGCTGCTGATGCAGCAGGCGGGGGTCACCCCGGACATCCGGCCTGTGGTGGCCGCCGCCAACGAGGCCGCCCAGCGCACCGGCGAGCCCGCCATGGCCATCCAGCTCCCGGACGGAGAGATGGTCATTGGCAAGACCTCTGAGCTGATGGGCTGCTCCGCCGCCGCCCTGCTCAACGCCCTGAAGGCCCTGTCCGGCGCGGGAGGGCACGGCGTCCACCTGATCAAGCAGTCGGCCATTGAGCCCATCCAGACCGTCAAGGTGAAGTACCTGGGCTCCAACAACCCCCGGCTTCACAGCGACGAGGTGCTGGTGGCCCTGGCCGCCTCCGCCAACCTGGATGCCAAGGCCCTGGCCGCCCTGCGGTCCCTGGCTGCGCTGAACGGCTGTCAGGCCCACTGCTCCGTCATCCTCTCGCCTCCGGACGAGAGTACCTATAAGAAGCTGGGCCTCCAGCTTACCTGCGAGCCCCAGTACCAGACCAACAATTTGTATCACCGGTAAGCGGCAATTTTATCAAAAGCACCACGACGCGCCCCTGGAGAAACAATTTCTTCCCCAGGGGCGCGTTTTTTGATGCAGGGGCGGATGAGCGAAAAAGCCTTGGTGATGAGGGCGGTCCATTTCCGCCGTAGGGGCGGCCCCATGTGGCCGCCCGCCTGTTCTCTGCTGGGGAATGTCTCCCCACCGTCCCGTAGGGGAGGGGATTGCCCCTCCCGCCGTATCTCGGGAATGGCCGTGGATCGCTGTAGGGGCGGGACACCGGCCCGCCCGTCCCCCGCGGACCTGACGCCCGTAGGGCGCGGCGACTCGGCGCGCCGCATCTCAGACCGTTCCGCAGGGGCGGTACAAGGCTGACTGGATCAGGGGATGATGATCAGGCGCTCGCCGGCGGGCAGTTCCAGCTCGCTGTGATAGGTATATTCCACGCAGGCGTCCAGATCCCAGGCATCCAGGAAGATCTGATCGATGGCGGACAGGCTGTTCCCGTTTTCACAGGCGGGCAGCGGTACAGAAACAGCTTGGCTGGATGGGTCGTACTGCACCGTTTCCATGACAGACGGCACGCCGTTGATCAGCGCAGTGGAGGATCCGGCGGTCAACTCCAGTGTGGTCCCGCGGTATACAGCAGTCAAGGAACGTGAGGCCGGGTCCCAGGACCAGTCCGCCCCCAGCCCGCAGCAGAGGGATGCCGCATCGGCGATATAGGAGCGGGCTGTCCCGTGAAAGGGCTCCGGCAGGATCTCAGCTTTGAAGGGGTACAGGTGGGTGTCCAGCTGGGCGGGGAAGGGAGCGGAGCCGTCTGTGGGAAACTCGGTGTACCCATAGATCACAGACGCCACCTGTGGGAGGTCCAGCACAGTGCGGAACTGCTGTCCGCCGCTGGGGCTGAGCAGCTGTGTCCGGGTCAGAACGCTCCCATCTTTCATGCGCAGAAAGAGCGGAACAGTGTAGGTTTGGGGGCGTGTGTGTTCCGGAAGCCCCTCGACCTGGAGTTCCAGAGAGTAGGAGGTGGCGGAGAGGGTGAATTCCTTGAGAATGGCCTGCTGTCCGGTGATAGTATCGATGGTCACCGGTTCGTTGGGGGTGAGATGGATGGGCTCCAGCATGGTGTCCAGGGGGATGGACACGGCGTGCTCCTCTCCCATGAAGTCCAGCCAAAGCAGGACCGGACTGTCTTTTCTGCCGATGAAACCGTCAAAATTCAAATCGATCTGCCAGGTGCGGCTGGCATCCGTCCGGGCGGGCAGCTCCTTGACCCACATGCTGTGGGCGGTGATCTGGGCGGCACCGGATGGATCGGGGGAGGAGAGGGAGGAGAGGTCCCAGCAAATGGTGTGCGGACTGGCGATGCGCTGGCGCTCCAGATCTGAGGCGGCCTGCTGATTCAGCGCCTCCACTGTCATCAGGATGTAGAGGTTCTGTCCATCATACAGGCTGTTGTCCACCGTCAGGCGGTAGTCCTCATTTTCCGCGCTGGGGATGGTTGTCTGGACATAGGGCTCCAAATTGCTGGTATCCCCTTGGAAAAACAGGTCCAGCACACCCGCCTGATAGGCAGCGGCAAAGGCAGCGCCAGTCATCAGAGCCGCGGCGGCTGCGGCCGCGACGGCGGTTTTCCACTTCTGCCTGGGACGGCGGGGCGGAGCCTCCCTCTGATGTTCCGCCAGAGCCTTTAAGATCCGCGCCTCCCCCTCTGGGGGGAGCTGGGTTAGATCCATCCACCAGTTATAGTCCCGTTTCATAGTATCCCTCCTGTTCCAGCAGGATCTTCAACCTTTTCCGCGCACGGCACAGCCGGGAGGTGACCGCGCTCTGGTTTGTCCGGAGCATCCCGGCGATCTCCCCGGTGGAGTACCCCTCATAGTAGAAGAGATACACCGCCGCCCGGTCGGTGGGCTTCAGCTTCCGGACGGCCTGGACCACCGCCTCCACCCGGGGCGGGAGGACAGCTATGGCCTGGGCCTCCTCCAGGGGAACGGCGGCCCGGCGTTTCAGCCGCCGCCACAGGTCACGGCACTGGTTGGCGGTCACTTGGAGCAGCCACGCCTTTTCCTTTCCCGCCTCCAGCTCCGGCTGGGTCTCCAGATATTTGAGAAATACCGTCTGAGTCACATCCTCCGCGTCGGCAGGGGAGCCGGTAAAGGACAGGGCAAGGCGGTAGACCGGGTCCTTGTATCGGTGGAACAGGGCGGTCACATCCTCCATCCCGGCGGCCTCCTTTCTGTTTTCGTCTTTGAGCGCTCACTGATGAAACGCTTCTTCAGCGCGAATTGTCACCGGGAGCCGGAAATTTTTGCATGGGGGCGCACTGCGGCCCCCGCGCCCCGTGGGGGAGAGGGTTGCCCCTCCACGGCCTGGCCGACATCTTGGCGTGTTTCCCTGCGTAGGGGCGGTCCCATGTAGCCTCCCACCGTCCGCCGCAGAATGCTTCTCCGTCACCCCGTAGGGGAGGGGCTTGCCCCTCCCGCTGTCCCTGCGATTTGTCTGACACGCCGTAGGGGCGGGACACTGGCCCGCCCGTTTTCTGTTTTCGGAACGGTTCCGTCCGGTGCGCCCCCCGACCTGTGCCATCTGCCACAGCTGGTCGGAACCAGGCGCGGCTGTAAAATGACACAAGCCGGAATTTTGTACTGCACCAGGGCCCAGTGGCCCGGGAGGAATGAAATCCGGAACCGTATTTTGCGCGCCGGAACTTTTGCGGAAACGTATAGGGGTATCCTCCGTAAATGGGGTCCGGGGGTGGCGCGACTATGGGCGGGGACGCCCATCGGAGCCCACTCCCGGCGATCCTTTGGTTTCTTTCCCATCGCTGGGAAAGAAACTCGCCCAAAAGGGCGAAACCCTATGAGTCGTCGCGCCCTACGGGCGTCACGGTCCACGGAGGACGGGCGGATCTGGGATCCGCCCCTACGGGGCAATTTCGGTCCTGTGCGATATGGTGGTTGCCACAGCCGTGAAACCGCGCCTGTCCCTCCGGAACCAAACGGGGCCCCGAAAACGCCGTAGGGGCGGCCCCATGTGGCCGCCCGCTGTTCCCACGTCCGCTTTATGGGAGAAAACTCATCCGTCCTCCTCCGGAGCGGGAGCTATGGACCGGGAGAGCTGCCACAGCCGGAGCAGGATGTAGACACGGGCGCAGAAGCCGGCGGCGCCCGCCGCCATCGTCAGCCAGGGGGCCCGGAGCAGCAGGTCCTGGAAGTAGAAGAGGGTGGTCAGCAGGACGGCCGCGGTCCGGGCGGAGCGCAGCTGTCGGGGGAGGGACGTGCCGGGGAGCAGGTCCTCCGCCAGACCGGCCAGATCGGTGAATAGCTGAAAGTCGGCGTACATCCGGACCAGGGCGGCCAGAAGGGAGAGCGCGCCGGGGATATGGGGGGAGAGGCCGGGGAAAAACTGTTGAAGGGACCAGAGCCCCAGAGCCAGCCAGAAGGGAGCCAGCAGGCCCAGACTGGGCCGGTCGGCGGCCAGAGCCCGGGTCCCGCGGCCCACCAGCCAGAAGCCCAGGCAGTCGGGGAGCAGGGGGACCGTGAAGG
>OMGQ01001050.1_pt1 | contig 18226 bp, 15 predicted proteins | sample 1646071 | NCBI WGS metagenome assembly OMGQ01 (sample SAMN05578585, study PRJEB25193) | human gut metagenome | biome: Human Microbiome; feature: human-associated habitat; material: feces | host: Homo sapiens | place: USA:Birmingham
AGATCTACACTCTTTCCCTACACGACGCTCTTCCGATCTCACCGCGGCGGTAATCCCTACCTGGTCCTTACCAATGACAGTTACGATCGCTTTCATAGGTATCTTCCTTCCTTGTTCATGTCACGCCTGTCTGAAACGCTCAGGCGCTTAATTCAATTCGTCCAGGGTCAATTCAAACCCATCCAAAAAGTGTTCCATGAAGTAGCTCAGCGCCGGGATGGGGTTCCGGCACAGGGCCGCATAGGTCTGTTCCCTGGCCTTTTTGAACTCCAAATTCCCCGCCTTCAGCTCCTCCACACACTTGAGATAGGCGGAGAGCTTGTCCGCAGCCTTGACCAGGGCCCGCAGTTCCGGAGCCGGGATGGTCAGCGCCTCCTCATAGGCGGGGCGCAGTTCCTCCGGCAGCATGGACAGCAGCTTTCCCACCGCTACCGCCTCCACCTGCTGGTAGGCGCTCTGGATGTCTGGGTTGTCGTATTTGATGGGGGTAGGCAGGTCGCCGGTGAGGATCTCGCTGGCATCGTGGTACAGAGCGGCCACAGCCACCTGGCCAGGGTCCACATTTCCGCCGAAATATTGGTTCTGGATCACGGCCAGGGCGTGGGCCAGCACCGCCACCTGGTGGGAGTGCTCCTGAATATTCTCCGGCTGGGTGTTGCGCATCAACCCCCACCGGGCGATGTACCGCATCCGGGCGATCATGGGGAAAAAGCTGTGAGCCACCGGACCTCGCTCCCTTTCTTTAGAGATGGTTGCTATTTTATCACAGACGGGGGCGGCTTGTAAACCGGAAACGGTGGGCGGCGGCGTATTTTTGGTTCACCTCCCAGGATACAGGTCCCGTATTGAATCAATCGAGAAATATGTGTATAATTTTGAACAAGACAGCAGTTGTGAGAATGGGGACAGCAAATTTGAACGCAGGGTTCAAAATGGTACGCCAGTGGGGCCAGCATATTGACGGCCGCATTGAAAGGATTCAGTTTTTAACAGGTTCCTCACTGAAGCTCATTGCCATTGTTTCTATGGTCATCGATCACACCTGTAAAATCGTGCTCCAGTGGGTGCTGGCAAACCATTGGGGCGTCATGGTCGATCACGGACAAATGTCGTGGGAACAATTCCAAAAAATAGATCATTTGATCCGTTTTGACTTACAAAGCATTGGTACAATCGCCTTTCCGCTGTTCTGCTTTTTGTTGTCGGAGGGCTTCCAGCATACCAGAAACAGGTCCCGTTATATCGGGTCCATGCTTTTGTTCGCCTTTCTTTCAGAGCTGCCCTTTGACATTGGTTTTTTCAGCACATACTCGACCAAGGAGGGCACGTTTCCATTCTATCCGAGCTATCAAAATGTGTTCTTTACCCTGTTCTTCGGACTTTCGACCTTAGTGTGCCTGGAGCGGTTTTCCTGCGGCTCCAGATCAGGGAGCGGGAAAATCGGACCTGTGTTTTTACAGGTCCTCAGTATCGCGCTCTTCGCCCTGTTGGCCGAACTGATCCGCTGTGACTACGGGATGCAGGGGATCTTCTTTATTGCCGCATTTTATGTCTGCCGCGGCCACCGGGCCGGACAGGTCCTGCTCTTTCTTTTGGCCTATATGGGCACAACCGGGAATCAGCCGCCCCTGTGTATCCTCCTCGCCTGCCTGCTGATCCTGCTCTACAATGGACAGCGCGGCAAATTAAAACTGAAATACTTCTTTTATGCCTTTTATCCCATCCATATCTCGATTCTGTACCTCATTACGTTACAGCTGGAGTATTTCCTCCCCTGAAATTAAGCGCCCCGGCGCGGCGGACTGATACCGGATAGATTTCCTGTTTACTCCCGACGAATTTTGCGGTAAAATGGAACAGATCAAGATAAGAAGGGAGGGCGGAGGATGGCCCAACTGTTAATGCCGGGCAGCGTAGTCGCCATGACAGACCAGGCAGCTGACCGGCTTTTGAAGCTGGACAGCGGCGACGCCGCCCTTCTGTACCTGCACCTGCTGCGCCGGGGCACGCCGGACGGCCTGCGCTGGCCGGAGGACCGGAAGCAACGGGCACTGGACCAGTTGAAGGAGCACGGCCTGGCCCCGGCCGCCCTGGCCGCCGCCACGGCTCCTGCCGCTCCCGCGGAAGCCCCGCCCCCAGAGTATGGGGCGGAGGACATCACCGCCGCCCTCAGCGACCCTGCCTCCACCTTCCCAGCCCTGGCCGACGAGGTGGAGCGGCGGCTGGGCAAAAAACTCACCGCCAATGATCTGAAGATCCTGTACACCCTGTACGACCATCTGGCCCTGCCCACCGAGGTCATCTTTCTTCTGGTCAACTGGTGCGTGGAGGAGATGGAACGCAAATACGGTCCCGGCCGCAAGCCCTTTCTCTCCCAGATCCGCCGGGAGGGCTTTGTCTGGGCCCGAAAGGGGATCGACACGGTGGAAGCAGCAGAGCGCTATCTCCAGACCCTGGTGCGGCTGCGTGGCCGCGGAGCGGAGGTGCTGCGGCTGCTGGACATCCCGCCCCGGCCTCTGGTGGAGCGGGAGAAGAATTATATCGCCGCCTGGGATCAGATGGGCTTCGACGACGAGGCCCTCCGGGCGGCCTACGAGCGCACGGTGATGAAGAAACAGTCCATGGACTGGAGCTATATGAATGGCATCCTCCGCCGGTGGCACGAGAAGGGCCTGCACACCCTGGCAGCCATCCAGGCCGGGGACCGGGACCCCAGGCCGGTACAGGCAGCCGCTCCTCTCTCTCCTGCCTCCGCCTCCCGGGAGGCGGAGCAGGCCCGGGAGGACATGGAGCGGATGCGCCGCCTGATGGAACAGATGAAGCAGATGGAGGGCTGAACCCATGGCTTATGACCCCAATGTACTGCGCCGGGCCTCCGCCCGGCTGGAAGAGGAGAAGCGCCGCCGGGAGGACGAGCGGGAGCTGCTCCGGCGGCAGGCCTATGCCAAGGAGCCCCGGCTGGCCCAGCTGGACCGACGGCTCCAGGGCACCATGGCCGAGCTGGTAGCCGCCTCCCTTCGGAAGGGAGAGAACGCCGGCGACGCGGTGCGCGCCATCCGGGACAAAAATCTGGAGCTTCAGCAGGAGCGGGCCGTGCTGCTGGGCGCGCTGGGCCTGCCCGAGGACGCCCTGGATGACAAGCCCGCCTGTTCCAAGTGCGGAGACACCGGCTGGCGGGGGGCCCAGATGTGTGACTGCCTGAGATCTCTCTGCACCCAGGAGCAGATCCGGGAGCTTTCCAAGCTGCTGGATCTGGGGGAGCAGTCCTTCGACACCTTCCGGCTGGACTATTACAGCCAGTCCGTGTGGCCCGGACGGGGCTCCTCTCCCCGGGACAACATGGACCTGGTGTATGAGGTGTGCCTGAACTATGCCCAGAAATTCGGTCGCTTCTACTTCAAAAACCTGTTTCTCTCCGGCGCGCCCGGACTGGGTAAGACCTTCCTGTCTGCCTGCATCGCCCGCTCCGTGTCGGAGCAGGGCCGCTCTGTGGTGTACGACACCGCAGGCAATATCTTCGCCCAGTTTGAGACCCGGAAGTTCCAGCGGGACGCGGAGGGCGTGCAGACCGCTCTGGACGAGACCCGGCGGTACCTCACCTGTGACCTGCTCATTCTGGACGACCTGGGCAGCGAGTTGACCACTCAGTTTGTCCAGTCCGCCCTGTATGAGCTGCTGAACACCCGGCTGGTAGCCAACCGCCACACGGTGATTTCTTCCAACCTCACCATGGAGGAAGCTGCCCGGCGCTACTCCCCCCAGATCGCCTCCCGCCTCATCGGAGAGTACCATGTCCTCCACTTCTTCGGGGATGACATCCGTCTGCTGAAAAAAAACAAGCTCTGATGTACGCATATCCCCCCAGCCGCTTAGCGGCCGGGGGGATATGTTCTTCTGGTACGGACGAAAGCCGGAGATCCTATTTCGCCGCGCCCGCGCCGCTCACCGGCCGGCCTGTCCCATGGCCGGGCGGGGCCTCCCGGGGCTCCGCCATCTCCCGGCGGCGGCCCCGCGCCTTGGCAAGCTCGCAGATAGGGATGGGGGCTGCTGCCAACAGCAGAACGGTGAGCCACTGGCCTCCATCCATAGAAACCACGGAAAACACGCTCTGGAGGGGCGGGAACAGGAGAACCGCCAGCTGCATAGATGCCCCGGCCAAAAACGCCTTGTTCATGGCGGGGTTGGACAGCAGGCCCTGCTCCAGCAGGGAGCGGTCCTCACTGCGGACATTGAAGGCGTGGAACAGCTGGCACAGGGTGAGGGTGGCGAAGGCCATGGTATTGGCCACTGCCCCCTCCAGGCCCGGGGCCGCCAGCCGGGTGAAGCCCAGAAAATAGGCCGCCAGAGTCAGCCCGCCCACCATCAGGCCCTGCCAGGCCAACCGAAGGGAGAAACTCCGGTCGAACAGCCCCCGGTCCGCTGGGCGGGGCGGCTGCTCCATGGCCCCCTCCTCCACCGGCTCCACCCCCAGTGCCAGCGCCGGGAGAGAGTCAGTGACCAGATTGAGCCACAGCAGCTGCACCGGGGCCAGGGGCATCTGTCCAAAGTCCAGCAGGGTAGCGGTGAAGATAGTAAGGATCTCCCCAATGTTGCAGGAAAGGAGATAGTGGATGGCCTTGCGGATGTTGGACCAGATCCCCCGCCCCTCCTCAATGGCGGATACGATGGTGGAGAAGTTGTCGTCGGTGAGGATGAGATCGGCCGCCCCCTTTGCCACGTCAGTGCCGGAACGCCCCATGGCACAGCCGATGTCCGCCGCCTTCAGGGCCGGGGCGTCGTTCACTCCGTCCCCCGTCATGGCCACCACACATCCCCGCTTCTGCCATGCCTTTACAATGCGCATTTTGTGTTCGGGGGACACTCGGGCAAACACAGAAAAGCGGTGGATGTCCTCCTCCAGAGCCTCCTGGGGCAGAAATTCCAGTTCCGCCCCGGTCACTGCCAGGTCACCCGGGCGGTAGATGTCCAGTTCCCGGGCCACCGCCAGGGCCGTGGCCTTGTGGTCCCCGGTGATCATCACCGGACGGACTCCTGCCCGGTGACACTGGGCCACCGCCCCCCGCACCTCGGGGCGGGGCGGGTCCATCATGCCGAACAGCCCCAGGAAGGTCAGCCCGCTCTCAATGGTCCCGGGGACCACAGCAGGAGGCAGGAAGGCCAGATCCCGGCTGGCCACTCCCAGAACCCGCAGGGCACACCCGGCCATCTCCTCGTTGGCCCGGAGGATCCCCTCCTTCTGCCGGGAGGTGAGAGGCCCCTGGGGACCGTCGGTGCAGCGCCCCAGCAGGACGTCCGGCGCGCCCTTGACGAACACCCGGAAGCCCCCCTCCGGCCTCGGGTGGATGGTGGACATGAGTTTCCGGCCGGAATCAAAGGGGAGTTCCCCCTGCCGGGGCCACTGCTCGTCCAGCTTGTTCCGGTCCAGCCCCTCCCGGGCAGCGGCCACAATGAGGGCTCCCTCTGTGGGGTCCCCCTGTGCGGCGGGTGCACCCGCCCTCCACTCCAGCCGGGCGTCGTTGCACAGGGCCCCGGCCAGCAGCGCGTCTCTCCGCCGTCCCCCCGCGGGGATCCACACCTCCTGCACCGTCATCCGGTTCTGGGTGAGAGTCCCGGTCTTATCGGAGCAGATTACTCCTGCGCACCCCAGTGTCTCCACAGCGGGCAGCTTTTTGACGATGGCCCCCCGGACAGCCATCCGCCCCACCCCCAGGGCCAGCACGATGGTAACGATGGCGGGCAGGCCCTCCGGGATGGCAGCCACCGCCAGTGACACGGCGGTGAGGAACATATCCAGCATCCGTTTCCCCTGGATCAACCCCACCCCAAACATGACTGCGCACACCGACAGGCACAGGAAGGACAGGGTCCGGGAGATCTCCCCCATTTTCTGCTGGAGGGGGGTGTCCATCCCCTCGTCCCCCAGGAGCAGGCCGGCGATGTGCCCCATCTGGGTATCCATCCCGGTGGCACACACCAGGGCAGTCCCCCGTCCCGCAGTGATGAGAGTGCCGGAGATGACCATGTTGGTCCAGTCTCCCAGGGGCGCACCCTCTGCCAAAGCCTCGGCGGGGGCCTTTTCCACCGGGATGGACTCTCCGGTCATGGCGGACTCATCCGCCTGAAGGCGGCTGCACTCCAGGATCCGGGCGTCTGCGGGGACCAGGTCACCAGCCTCCAGCAGGATCACATCCCCGGGGACCAGCTGGGCCGCGGGCAGCTTCACCGGACGTCCGCCCCGTAAAGCAGTTGCCTGGGGCGCGGACAGCCTGCGCAGCTCCTCCAGGGCGTGCTGGGCCCGGTCCTCCTGGAAAATAGAGATCACACTGTTCACCGCCACGATCACCAGGATAATGGCCGCATCCAGCCACTCCTTCCCGCCGCTGGCCGCCAGGGACAGCCCCGCCGCCCCCAGCAGCACCAGGATCATGGGGTCCCGCATCTGTTCCAAGAGCCGCCCCAGAAGCCCCGCCTGAGGCGGCGGCTCCAGTTCGTTGGGACCTGTGCGCCGCAGGCGCTCCTCCGCCTGGTGCTGGGACAGGCCGCCGGGGCGGGCGTTCAGCTCCTCTAAAAGCCGGGGCAGCGGCTTGCTGTGCCAGCTGCTCATATCATCACACTCCTTCCATGTTCTCCCATTATAGCAGAGGGCCTGTCCGCTTTTTGGGGAAATCAGGGAAGGATCAGATAAGAGAACGGATGACCTCCGGATTTTGTATCTTCTCCTTCCATCTACTCGCAGGGCACAGTGATCCGGCACGCTGTTTGTCGATCATCGGAATGGATCCCGAGAAACTTCACCCAGGCGCACTATGGCTGCACCCGCCTGACACGGAACCGTTGTTGACATATTTTTTTGCTTGTTATATAATATCCTTATCTACTGTATTATTTTCAATAGTAAAAATATATTAGAAAGGATGGAGAATATGAACAAGAAAACTTATATGAAAAAGTTTTCCCGTGTTGTTCGTTGGAGATTACAAAAATCAGAGGCCGACGAGGTTTTAAATGACTATGAAGAAATGCTGCTGAACCACGCAGAATATGACAATGATTCTCTTATACAGGAATTGGGAGAACCACTTCAAGCAGTTCGGCTGCTGACAGAGCCAAAAGCTTATCGTCTGTGGCTATCTGTATTCTCTGTGATGGCATTCTGCCTGCTGCTGCCGGAGATTATGCTGCTATGGGCACCGTTCAGCTGGAAACCTTGGTACTGGCTGCCTGAACTTCTTCTGGTGGGAATATTCACTTCACTTGTATGGTTCCGCCCTTGCCGTAAGGGGATCCGGCGCCCCTTACCGAACGGTTTCATTTCTATTGCAGCGACCCTATTGCTGGGGGCGTTGGCTGGGGGTGGTGTGATATGGAGTCTGACCATAGGCGCCTGGGAATGGCTTCCATTCGGAATGTACGGCTCCGCAGCCAAATGGACGCTATGGATCGTGGGTTCTGTTGGAGCTATGGCAGGGCTGTGGGGACTGATTCAGGCCCGGATGTCCGACTTCCGATGGCGAGCACTGTATGTCATGGGCCTTACCATCCTAATTGAGTGTACCATTATAATCTCATTGCTCACAAGCATGGACCCACATAGTGCTGATTGGTGGATACCATACACTGCCACCCTCAGTATAACAGGAATTTTAGGGATCACAGCTGTGGGGGTATCTCTATGCTGAAAAAAGACCTGATCGAACTTTGTTTGCTTCATCTGTTAAATGTTGAGGATCTGTATGGATACGAAATCCTCCGTCGCATACATGAAGGTTTTCCCGATACGCAGGAGAGTGCAGTCTATGCTTTGCTCCGCGGCCTGTGTAAAGAAGGCTCTACTGAGCAATATACAGGAAGTGTATCTGATGGCCCCACAAGAAAATATTATCATATAACCATAGCCGGAAAATCGAAACAGGAAAAATTGCTTCGCGAATGGCGGCGGCTTCGTGACACTCTTACGATGTTAGGGGTAGAATAACAAAAAGCCAGGGGAAAATTACGTTTCCTGCTCTTGTATATTTCTATGGAATATTCTCAACCGAACCGATAAATCCGAACTTCGGAATATTCGAATATCCTTGTGCTGTTCGCATGGGCAAGTATTGCCCCTCTGAACAGCCGCAGGAGTTCGCCAAGTGGAACGTACAACAACAAGACGAACATCAGAACAAGGCATAATAGAGGCTGGAACATCCGAACCGATGCTCCAGCCCGCTTTATTGATTCCGCAATCGTTATCTTTCCGGCGCTCCCTCAAGAAATCAATGCACACCAGCTGAGTCGTATGTTCTCATAGCGCAGTTCAATCGAACATGGCCGCCTCAGCGAGGGCTTGATTGGTATTTGCTGTTTCTGGATCTGCAATAGACACCGGAGCATGACGCTTCACGATTTCGGCCCCTGTGACATCCCATCCGCCGCCAGGAGCAGCTTCGTTTGTATTCACCATGACTTCCATATCATGATACGTAAATCTTAACCAGCCTTCTCCACTTATCACCTCTTCTCCCATGAAGTACTCATAATCATCTACACCGATCAAGGAGAAGAAATCTTCAAAGGACATCTCCTCTTCCATGTCTGGAAACAGCACGTCCGCCGTTGTAATAAAACCAGCGCATTTCAGCTGGTCCTCACATTCGTTCATGGCCTTTTCAAAATCACCGCTCTGTCCCCCAAAAAAGAAGGACACATATTCCGCCCCCTGTTCCCAAAAACAGGCAGCGGCCATATCCGGAAATCCATCTAAGCGCACAACAAATTCGCCTTCCGGATGCTCGTTTTTTAATTCACTCAGCGTTTTTCCAATGTCATTCAAAAATTCAGGTGCCTGGCCGCCAGGAGTTACAGGCGCGCAAGCAGAAAACGAGAATAATACAAACAAAAATATGCTTGCAAGGACTATGTTTCGTTTCATAGCAACCTCCATCCTGGGGTATGATACCGCTAGTTTCTTTCTGAATATAGCATTTATGGGGAATTTCCTGAAGTAAGATACAGGTCAAACCCATTCTTTCTGTGTGCTCAAGCTGCACCTCACACAACGGCGGAGTCCAGCCCAAGCTCGATGGCAGCAGCAGCTCCAGTTGGGAAAGGCGGGGACATCTCTACGATGTTCCCGCCCTACCAGCACAGTGGTCTCATGGATCGGTCCGTCACCACCTGATGGGACAGAATATGCCAGTTTTCCCCGTTTTTTTGCAGCACCAACCTGAGACTTTCACCAAAAGGGGACTCCCAGAGTGTAACGACATCACCTATTTTCTCTCCGTAGGAGGGGTTGAACTTGATGGTACCGAAGTCGCTGGCAATGGTGTAGAAGCAGTCCGTCTCCGGGATGTACAATGCTTCTTCCAGCCAATCAGTGTGCATCTCCTCCACCGTGATCCCTGCGTACTTGGTCAAAATCTCATTGATATAGCCGCGGGGCAGCCGGTAACATGGGAACGGCATTTCCTCCAGCGTCGCAAGGTGGTCGTCTCTACCAACACGCCAGTCCACTTTTTCCTGCACCATGCGGAACTCCGCTTCGTCTCCGGCTTCCAAGACCTCTTGGCTGGGACAATAGCGCAGAAAATCACGCGCATCCATGTCCCTGGGGTCATCGTACCAGGAGGTGAAAAAGCAACTGATTTCTGTGGCTCTAACGCCCCATGTTGTACCTTCTATTTTCCGTTCCGATGTGGTATAGTCTGTGAACCAGTCCAACTCCTCCGCCGTGAGGGGCGTTCCATCCCCTCCATAAAACACAGCGGCGCACACTTCATAGTACCACTTTTCCAGGGTATAAAACGCCATCCAAACACTCTGTATCGGCGGCGCTGGTTCTCCCCCCATTGGATCGTGCGGCTGTTCCGGCTCTTCTTCCATCAGCTCAGGCAGCTGAAACCAACCCTCCCGTCCTCCTGTTTCCACATGGATCGGACAGGTATAATCATAGCAGCTCCTCTCATAGGCGGTGAGTGTAATACCCGGAGCAGCAAATACACATCGGGTCTCGTCGCTTCTGTCCCATTTGTCCGGGACTTGATATTCCTCCCAGGTATAGCTTTGCAGCGTTTCAATATAGCTCTTCGCACGAATGGCCCGGCCGGCGTCTACCGTTTCTTCCATTCCGTCATAATAGTGGGTCAGGGACGCGCCGGAGGGCGACATATCCTCAAGGATTTGACTCAGCTCAGATACGCTCAATTCATCCGCCACTCTGGCCTGTGTATGGCCGCACCCAGTTACCAACAGCAAGAGAAGGAATGAAGCAATGATAACAGTACATCTTTTCATGGCGAATCCTCTGTTCATTATATTATAATATTAGATATTTAGATGGATTTTCTGTTATTTTGTCTCAAATAATTATACAATATATTGAATATAAACGCAAGGACTGGAGACTACCCTGGCCTTTGCATTTTCGCAGCATATTTTCAACAGAATTGATCAATCCGAACTGCATACCCCACTTGGATCATGCAGTTCGGATCATGAGTAAGCACAGGTTAAAAGCGACCTGTCTCTGTAATCAACTAGAATCACCGCCGCCAAAGCCCAGCGGCATCCGTTCGGTTCGGAACAGCGGGTCCGCAAGCTGAGCCCGCTCCGACCGTTACAAAAAAAAGCTGGAGCAGACGTACAACATCTGCTCCAGCTTGGTCCGAGTGCTGAGATTCGAACTCAGGGCCTCTTGAACCCCATTCAAGCGCGATACCAAACTTCGCCACACCCGGTTATTCTTGCCGCTCAAGGTGTCTCACCCGGACGGCTTATATAGAATACCACAGCTTCCGAAAGAATGCAAGCCCTTTTTTCAATTTTTTCGATTTTATTTTTTGGCGCGGTTTCCTCCTAAAAAGCGCTCCCCTTCGTCTTGTCAATGGGGGAAAACTGTGCTTTAATTGGGGTATCCTAAGATTGGAAGGAAGGTCCCGCTTATGATCGAATACCGCGACGTCCAGGCCGCCCAGGCCAGGATCGCCTCCCACATCGTCCGCACGCCCCTGCTCCGTGTTCCGGCCCTGGATGAGGCCCTGGGCTGTCAGGTCTATCTCAAGCACGAGGGCTTCCAGGCCATCGGCGCCTTCAAGATCCGCGGCGCCCTCAACAAGGCCCTCTCCCTGTCGGAGGAGGAGCTGGGCCGCGGCCTGGTGTGCGCCTCCTCTGGCAACCACGCCCAGGGTGTGGCCTACGCCGCCCACAAGCTGGGGGCCCAGGCGGTCATCGTCATGCCCACCAACGCCAACCCGGTCAAGCTGGCCGGAGTCAAGCGCTGGGGCGGACAGGTAGAACTGGTAGGCACCCTCTCCTCCCAGCGGGAGGAACGGGCCGCCCAGCTGGTGCGGGAGCGGGGCATGGTTGAGATCCACCCCTACGCTGACCCATTGGTAGCTGCTGGGCAGGGTACCATCGCCCTGGAGGTCCTGGAGGATCTGCCGGACGCCAGCCTGATTGCGGCCCCTATTGGGGGCGGCGGGCTGATCTCCGGCATCGCCACGGCTGTGAAGGGGGCCGCGCCTCAGGTGCGCACCGTGGGGGTGGAGCCGGCGGGCGCGCCCCGGTACACCAGAAGCCGGGCGGCGGGCTGCCCCGTCCAGCTGGAGTCCGTCCAGACCATCGCTGACGGCACCCGCACCGACCACGCCAACCCAGACAACTTCGCCGTCATCCAGGCCCGGGTGGATGAGCTGTACGCCGTGGAGGACCGCTGGATCGAGGAGGCCATGCGCCTTCTGATGACTGCCGCCAAGGTGGTGGCCGAGCCCTCCTCCGCCCTCCCCGTGGCCGCCGCCCTGTGCGGCGCACTCCCCGTCCGGCCGGAAGACAAGGCGGTGTTCGTTCTGTCCGGCGGCAACGCCGACCCGGCTCTGCTGGCCCGGCTGCTGGCCTGACGGTGCTCCCCTCTGTGACTTGGTCACAGAAAGCGCGGCATTCCTATGTTATGCTGAACACACCAAACAAGGGAGAGGAGGCGCAGCGGGATGCGCTATGACATCATCGTTCTGGGAGGCGGACCCGCAGGCCTGTCCGCGGCGGTGGCTGCCCGGGGCCGGAACAAAAGCGTGCTGGTGGTGGGAAACCGCTGGCAGGACAGCCCCCTGGCCCGGGCCGAACGGGTGGACAACTACCTGGGCCTGCCCGGCGTCACCGGCATGGAGCTTCTGGAGCAGTTCCGCCGGCACGCGGAGGAGATGGGCGCCGACTTTGTTCTGGGCCGCGTCATTTCGCTGATGGCCTGGAACGGCTTCCACCTGACGGTGGGCAGCGAGCTCTATGAGGGCGAGACCCTGATCCTGGCCCCCGGCGTGGTCCGCCAGGCCAAATACCCCGGTGAGGCGGAGTACCTGGGCCGCGGGGTGAGCTACTGCGCCACCTGCGACGGGATGCTTTACCGGGGCAAGCCGGTGGCCGTGGTGGGCCGCAGCGGGGACGCCCCCCGGGAGGCCTCCTATCTGAAGAGCCTGGGCTGTCAGGTGGTCTATGCAGCCGCTCAACGCCCTGACGCTCTGGAGGAAGGCATTCCCTTTATCCAGGCTAACCGCCTGGCGATCACTGGGGAGCAGACTGTCACCGCCCTGGTGGCCGACGGGGCCCCCATTCCATGCAGCGGTATCTTTATCCTGCGGGACGCAGTGGCCCCCACTGACCTCCTCCCCCAGCTGGAGACCCAGGGGGGCTCCATCCGGGTGGACCGCTCCATGGCCACCAGTATTCCCGGTGTCTTTGCCGCCGGCGACTGCACCGGCGGCCCCCTCCAGGTCTCCAAGGCGGTGGGTGAGGGGCTCATTGCAGCCCTGTCCGCTGCGGAATTTTTGGACCGCCGTGGCACGGAGTCCCCGGCCGAAATCTCCGGCGGGACCTGACCTGTTATCCAAATCAATCAGAAGGAAGGAATTACACGATGGCATTACAGCATTTTACCAAGGAAAGCTTTGACCAGGCCCTGAACGTGGGCCAGCTGATGATGGTGGACTTTTGGGCAAACTGGTGTATGCCCTGCCGGATGCTGGGCCCGGTGATCCAGCAGCTGGCAGACCAGTACGACGGCAGGGCCGTAGTGGGCAAAGTAGATGTGGACACCGAGGGCGAGCTGGCCATGCGGTATGGCGTAATGAACATCCCCACCGTCATTTTCTTTAAGGATGGCAAGGAGATCGCCCGTGAGGTAGGTGCTCTGCCCCCGGAGGCATTCACCCGGATCCTGGACGAAAACCTGTAAGGCAGACGGGAGCGGTCCCCAGTTGAGGGCCGCTCCCGTTTTCGCTGGGTCAAAGAAAATGCCCCGCCGCCCACGGGCGGCGGGGCATTTTTTCTCTTGTATTAGGCCGCGTACTTCAGCAGGGTGTTGAAGTAGGCCGCAAAGGCCGCGTCAGTCAGCGCGTCCGCCTCAGGGTGGAACTGCACGCCCAGAGTAAACTCATTAGCCTGATACTCCACCGCCTCGATCACCTGGTCGGGGCCGTAGGCCGTGACCTTCAGACCCTCGCCCAGCTTCTGGGGGTTGAGCACCTGGTGATGCCAGGAGGCCACATTCTTCATAGTGCTTCCGCCCACGATCTCTGCCATCCACTTGGAGCCGGCCTCCACCGTGATGTCATGCCGGGCCCAGTCTGGGGCGTTGCGGTGAGTCTTATAGACGTTGGCGTCCTTCTCCAGATAGGTGGGCAGGTCCTGGATCAGACCGCCGCCCTGGACCACGTTAAGCATCTGCATCCCGCGGCAGATGGTCAGCATGGGCACATTCTCGGCCACAGCAGCCTTGATCAGGTTGTAGTCAGAGGTGTCACGGATGTCCCGCTCCTCGTTGTTGTCCTCCAGCAGGGGGCTGTGCTCCTCGCCGTACAGGTCGGGGTTGATGTCCTGGCCGCCAGTGACCACGATGCCGTCCACCTTCTTGACCTCGGCCGCCGCCTGGTCATAGCCGGTGATCTGCTGCACATGGGTGACCACGCCGCCGCCGTTTTGGATGATGTCCTGAATATCGGTGTAGTCCGCAGGATCACCGCCCCAGGAGATGCCGATAACCGGCTTACCGGAGGCGTAGCTCACCAGGTACTGGAAGAAGGTCAGGCACACGTCGGGGTCGCACTTGGCCTCCTCGGGCTTTCCGTCATGCAGGGCCAGCTTGGCGTCATTCTCAGGGTGGAACTGCACGCCCAGGCAGAAGGTCTTGCTCTGGTTCTCCACGGCCTCCACGATGTCCAGGCCGTTCACGGTGGTCTTGGCCACCACAGTCAGGCCGGTGTCAGAGGTCACGTCAGTCACCGCCTGGTGGTGCCAGGAGGAGACATTCTCCAGCTTGTCCGCGCCCACGATGTCATACATCCAGGAGTCGGTCTCGATGATGTCCACAACATGGCGGGCATAGTCCCGGTCGGGGGCGTCCGCGGGCATCCGGTGGCTGTCGTCATAGGTCTTGCCCTTGGCCTGGTAATAGGCAGGGATGTCCTGAATGAAGCCGGTGCCGGAGACGATGCTCATCACCTGCATCCCACGGCAGGCGCCCAGGGTGGGCACGTCCTTGCTCAGGCAGTAGGCCATCAGCATATAGTCGGAGATGTCGCGGGTGGCGTTGATCTCCTCACCCATGTTGTCCTCCTTCTGAGGCACTTTGAAGAGAGTGGGGCTCACATCCTCGCCGCCGGTGAAGAACACGCCGTCGATGCCGGCCATAGCCTCACCAACATTGCTGTTGGCCAGATTCTTCGCCTTGATCTGGTCGGCATACTCCTGTTTGAGCATCCCGCTCTCCTCCAGATAGGAACCCAGAACCTTTCCATCCTTGTCATAGGCGACCGCAGTGCTGGTCACCCGGTCCAGCTCCACCGGGTTGCCACCGGCGGCGCGGATCACCGTCTTAAAGGACTCATAATTCTGTGTGTTGCTCTTCCAGCTGATACCAATATAGGGCTTGCCGATAAGGGCCGCGCCGTTCTTCAGCATGGTCTGGAACTGGGACTGGGTCACGCCGGCCGCCCCATCATAGGTGAGGCCTGCAGTCAAGCCCACACGTACCGCCGTGTCCTCATAGTCGGCGGGCCAGGACTTCAGCATCTCGTCCGGCACGCCGGCGTACTGCATGACGGCCGCTGCCGCCTCCAGCTGAGTGGTCTTGGCCTCGGGTCTGAAGGAGCCGCCGCCAGTGCCGCTCATCAGGCCCTTCTCATAAGCGAGATTGATGTAGCCCTCATAGGCGCTGCCCTCGGCAACGTCCCGGAAGGCGCTTGGCTTGGCGGCATACTCAGCCACCTGGCCGGACAACCCAGCCTTCTCCACCAGGAGTTTGGCGATATTACCGCGGGTCATACCGCTGTCCGCGGCGTGGGCAGTGACCACCATTCCAAGGGTCAGGGCTGCCGCTGTGGTCAGAGACAGGATCTTGCGAAATTGCTGTTTCATCTCAGGACCTCCTTTTGTTGTTCTCGCCAGCAGAAGGGGAGCCGTGCCAGTGCTCCGGGTCAGCACGCCCTCGTTCACTGGTTAAAATGACGTCTTTCTCACTTCAAAACAGCACGTCATTGTATAAAATTATTATAAGCATTTTTATTTTTCCTGTCAAGCACGATTTCCGCACCGCATCAGCTCCATGCACCTGCACCATCCGCCTTGCATAGGCTGGTGCAGCATTGAGGATAAAGGAGGTCCTGCCATGCGGCACGAACTGAATTTTTGGGTCCTGGGGGGCGATATGCGCCAGGGAAAGCTGGCTCAGCTTCTGGCGGAGGACGGCCACCGGGTCCACACCTACGCCCTGGAGGAGGGGACCGACCCCGCCCCCGGCCTCACAGCAGAGCCCGGGCTGTCCGGGGTGGAGCAGGCGGACTGCGTGGTCCTCCCCCTCCCCGTCTCATCGGGCGGGGGACTGCTGAACGCCCCCCTCTCCCGCCTCTCCCTGCCGTTGACCGAGGTGCTCGCCCCCCTCTCCCCTGGACAGGTGCTCTGCGGCGGCCGGGTGGACCCGGTCACCGCCGCCCTGGCCGCCGAGCGGGGTCTCACCGTCCGGGACTACTTCGCCCGGGAGGAGCTGGCAGTAGCCAACGCGGTACCTACTGCCGAAGGGGCGATCCAGATCGCCATGGAGCAGCTCCCTATCACCATTCACGGTGCACGGGTGCTGGTGGTGGGCTTCGGCCGGGTAAGCCGCGCCCTGACCCAGCGGCTGGCCGCCCTGGGTGCCAAGGTCACCGTGGCCGCCCGACGGTATGAGTCCCTGGCCTGGGCCCAGGCCAGCGGCTATGGGACTGAGCAGACCGGCCAGCTTGCTGGCTGGCTGTGCGGCTATGACCTGGTGGTCAACACCGTCCCCGCCTTGGTCCTGGGTGAGGCGGAGCTGGCCGACCTGAAGCCGGACTGCCTGGTTCTGGATCTGGCCAGTAAGCCCGGCGGCGTAGACCTGGAGGCCGCCGGGCGGTTGGGCCGCACCGTGATCTGGGCCCTCTCCCTGCCGGGAAAGGTGGCCCCCGTCACCGCCGGGGCCGCCATCAAAAACACCATCTACCATATGCTCCACGAACTGGGAGCATAACGCGGAAAGGAAGGTTTTTCTTGGAAAACAAGACCATTGGATTTGCGGTCTGCGGCTCCTTCTGCACCCACGCCCGGGCTATGGAGGCGCTGGAGCAGGTGAAGGCCCGCTTCGCCCGTGTGATCCCCATCGTTTCAGAGTGCACCGCCGCCACCGACACCCGCTTCGGCTGTGCCCACGAGCTGATGCGGGAGATGGCTCGTATCTGTGACCACCGGGTCATCTCCACCATCGCTGGGGCGGAGCCCATCGGTCCCCAGAAGCTGCTGGATCTGCTGATCATCGCCCCTTGTACGGGCAACACCCTGGGCAAGCTGGCCGCCGGCATCACCGACACCAGCGTCACTATGGCGGCCAAGGCCCACCTGCGCAACGGCCGCCCCCTCCTCCTCGCCCCCTCCACCAACGATGGGCTGGCCGGCTCCGCCCCCAATCTGGGCGCCCTGCTCAACCGCAGGTACATCTATTTCGTCCCCTTCGGCCAGGACGACCCGGTACGGAAGCCCGCCTCTCTGGTGGCCGACTTCTCCCAGGTGGCCGACGCCGCCCAGGCCGCCCTGGAGGGGCGGCAGCTCCAGCCCTTGCTCACCGTCTGCTGAGCAGGGCGAAAAGGCCTGTGGGCCGCCGGAACTCCGGCAGCCCACAGGCTTATGCTTATCCAATGACCCGCTTGGCGATGTCTACGCTCTCCTTTGCGTCCCGGGCGTAGAAGTCCGCCTGGATCTGCCGGGCGTAGTCCGGGGTGAGCACCGCACCCCCCACCATGATCTGACAGGGCAGGCCTGCATCGTGGAGCATGGCGATGGTCTCCGCCATGCTTTTCAGAGTGGTGGTCATCAGGGCGGACAGGCCCACCAGGGGCGCGCCGTGCCGCCGGACGGCCTCCACCACAGCGGCGGGGTCCACGTCCTTCCCCAGGTCCACCACGGTATAGCCGTAGTTCTCCAGCAGAACCTTGACGATGTTCTTGCCAATGTCGTGGATGTCACCCTTGACGGTGGCCAGCACCACCTTCCCCCGGCTGACCGAGCCCCCGTCCCGCTGGGACAGGCTCTCCCGGATAACCTCGAAGGCGGCCTGAGCAGCCCCTGCCGACTGGATCAGCTGGGGCAGAAAGACCCGGTTCTGCTCAAAGTCGGCCCCCACCTTGTCCAGAGCGGGGATCAGGATGTGATCCACCACATCCATGGGCTCCCGGGTCTCCAGCAGAGTACGGGCAGCGGCGGCGGCCTCCCCCTTCAGCCCGGCCTCCACCACCTCAGCCAGGCTCCGGCCCCTGCCGGAGGCCGAGGCCGCCGGAGCGGCCCCTCCGCCGGAGATGGCGGTGGTCACGGCGGCGTTTCCATAGGCGGCAATAAACTCCCGGGCATCCCGGTCCACGTTGGTCAGCAGGTGATAGCACCGCACTGCCGCCATCATGGTGTCCACATTGGGGTTGAGGATGGGCAGGTCCAGCCCCGCCGCCATGGCCATGGTGAGGAAATTCTGGTTCACCAGAGGCCGGGCGGGCAGGCCGAAGGAGATGTTGGACACCCCCAGCACGGTCTTTAGCCCCAGTTCCTCCTTCACCCGGCGCAGGGCGGTCAGCGTCTGGGCCGCCCCCTCCTGCTCAGCAGAGACGGTGAGGGTCAGACAGTCGATGTACACATCCTCCCGGCGGACGCCCAGGGCCAGCGCCCGCTCCAGGATGCGGCGGGCCACCTCCACCCGGGC
>OMGQ01001051.1_pt1 | contig 18225 bp, 9 predicted proteins | sample 1646071 | NCBI WGS metagenome assembly OMGQ01 (sample SAMN05578585, study PRJEB25193) | human gut metagenome | biome: Human Microbiome; feature: human-associated habitat; material: feces | host: Homo sapiens | place: USA:Birmingham
GTGCAGGTTAAAGAGGTTATGCTGGAAAACGCATAACCTCTGGGGACATCGCCCGGCAAAGCCGGGCGAATATTATTCTATTGTCACTTCCATTTTTATTCCAATAGCATCATGTAAAGCTGTGAGGTATAAATATTTCACTTTTGTTGGTCGACTATCGCAAATAAATAAATTGATTTTATTATACCCAACAAAATTTACAAATTCCATAAATATTTTTTTTGCAAGAACTTCTGAGAAATTACGTAATTTTATATTTATACTTACTACTTCTTTTTCATCTGCCTTTATATTAAAATTTTCTATTCCTTCCCCTCCTTCCAGAAAGGCTTGAATATCTTTACTCATCCCTAACTCAATGTGAGAGCTAAACTTATCAAAAAAATTTAAAAATTCATTCTCCATATTCACCTCCAAGTTCTAATTTTTAGGAATATAATTTCCCTCCGTTAGTAGATGTCGGATACGAATATACTGTAACGATTTTATCACCCCATTCATTTGTGATTACAGTATTTCCGCGTTTGTCTTGATATCTCCAGGTTACTTTACCAGTAAGTTTATCAATTTCTTTTGTCCTATGCTTATAATTGTTATCAATTATACTATCAACCTTCTGAGAATCAAAACCTCTTTCATTCGCTCTTTCTGCACCATGTTGAGTATATTCACGACCTTTTGGTGTTTTATCGCCAGGTTGGATCTTAGCCTCAGAATCCCCCCTTACCTTCCTCCTCCGATTCTTTATTATTCTCCTGATCCCTCAAGATACTACCTGGCGGCAATACCCCAGCCACTGAACCCGCTGCATCTCCCGGTATTGTCACCTCTCCGACTCCCGGCAGTACAACCTGCTGGCCTCCTGATGAGGAGCCGCCGCTTTCTAATGCTCCCACTATCAGCGATAGTATTTCTATCGTAAACATTGTTTGACCGGCCGTAAATCCTGCGCTAAATGCGTCTTTATTATTGGTTGCATTTCTTGCCTGGTCATAAATTTCCTGCAAGTCGGTATCCCAAAAATAGTCATCCCGCTTATACGCATTTTTGCCAAATAGAAGCGTTAGCTCCCAGTTATGGTATTCCGCCTCTGCTATCTTTCTTCCTGCATCCATTCCCGCCTTATAGTCGGAACAATATCCGATAACAGATCTTCCCTTTTCTTCCGCGGCATCCATCAATTTTTGCAGCTTTGTCCGGGCAGTGCTGAGTTTTTTGTCTAACTCCTCAAGCAGTTCTTTGTTCTTACTGCCGTAATCCGGGCCGCTGTCATAATCCTGAACCGGCATCTTGTTATATTCCTGCCAGTTTTTCTTTGCCTGATCCGCTGTCTCTGTCCAGCTTTGTTTTTTATGTCCACTCGGATCCACATAATTCGGCGCGCTCGACTTCACATAATTATACCGGTTCAGTGTCAGCGGGTCGGTTAACTTGCCAAGGTACGTATCCTCCGTCAGGAAATTCCCTCTCTCCACGTCATAATAACGCGCCCGCAGGTACTGTACTTCCAGATTCGGATTATAATCTTCCGCATTATACGCATAGCTGTTATTGTACTGCGGTTTTCCAAAGGTGATATCTCCGGTCGGTCCGTAGCGATAGGACTTCCACAGTCTTCCCCCGCTGTCGGTTACGCCGCTTACGCTTCCTCTTGGATCATGGGTATAATATCCGGTCCAGCCGGTGAAACGTTCAAGGGCTATCCTCTCATTACCATAAGTATAAGCCGTGTCCATTTCCCCGTCAATGTTCACTTCCATCAGCACTTGGGCGTATTGGCGGTTCACGTCGTTCACATATTCTATCAGTTCATAATTCTTGTGGTGGCCGGTCTGCCGGATCTCGTCAATCAGGCTTTGCTCTATGTCGGATACCGGTTTCTGCGGCATCAGGATTCCGCTCTGGTTCCCGCTTCCTCCCGTGTTATTGGTATTTCCGCCGCCATTTCCATTGTTGCCATTTCCATTGTTGCCATTGCCGTTCCCGTTATTCCCATCGCCGTTGCCGTTCCCGTTTCCTCCGTTGTTTCCACCGGATTCTCCTTCTTCCCAGCCATAGTGGTTGCCATTCCCGCCGTTTCCGTTGTTGCCGTTATTTCCGTTATCATTTTTCTTTTCGGAATTTGCGGAAGCTTCGGACGGGCTGGCTGCCTCTGTTTCTGTGTCGTCCCTACCGTACGGTATAATCGGCAGAAGCTCACGCACCGGTTCCGGGCGCATCTCCAGCAGCGGGACTTCGGACTTCGGATTTTCACCATTTTCATCAGATGCGGCATCAGGCTTCGTATCTTTTTCCGCTGTTGTTCCGTCCGGTTCGCCGAGCAGAAGTCCGCTTAAATCTACCGTTTCATCACTGCCGGACAGGCCAATCAGCCCTAATACGGAGGAAACTTTCTGTTTGTTTCCATTTCCGCTATTTCCCTGGCTGCCGTTCCCGTTGCTGCCGCTATTCCCTTTGTTGCCGCTGTTCCCTTTGTTGCCGTTCCCATTATTCCCGTTCCCGGTATTATCCTTATTGTTTCCATTTCCGTTTCCGCTGTTTCCCTTCCAGTCGTCATCCGTATGCAGATTGTAGTTTAACTGGAAGACCCGGTTTCCGTCACCGTCATAGGCCATGGCCACTACCAGCTCGTGAGCGTCGTGGACTGCTTTTAAACGGTTCTCCACCGTATAAGTGTAATGAAGCTCTACCTTATCGGTCCCCTTCTTCCCGATTTCGGATATCAGGTTCCCGTCGGCGTCATACTCATACTGCATCGTGGTGTTTTTCTTTCCGTCGTAGAGTTTGGCCCGGATGAGCTGGTTTGACGCATTATAGCTGTATTCGGCGCTCTCCTGCACCGTCCCGTTACGGGTCTTGGAATAGGAAATCCGGTTGCCCATGTCGTCATATGAGTAGCGGTAAACATAGGTTCCCTGCTGTTCTTCTTTCTCGGTGGCTTTGATAAGCTTCCCATCGTCGTCGTATTGGAAGCTGCGCTTCGTCTCTACGATCTGGTAATTGTCTTTTGCATCTTTGTCGTGCTTGTTGTTATGGCGGTTTCCGTGGGGGTATTTATCGTCATGGCGGCCGTCCTCATGCCTTCCGTCGTGTTTGTCGTCCCATGCATAGGCGTAGAGGGATTCCAGCGCCGTCTCTCCCACGATGAACCCACGGTCATCATAGGTGTAATCGTACTGGCTCACTACCCAACCGCAGTCGTCGCACTTGTTTACCATTGATGTAATCTGATCCCTTGCATTAAAGCTGTTATAAGTGCTGACTCCGTTCGGCCGGTGTATCTCGGTAACCCGGTTGATAGCGTCGTAGACGTAAGTGGTCACCCCGCCGTCCCGTCCTGTTACTTTTGTTATATTATCATTCTTATCATACTCGTAGGATACCGTCTTTCCGTCGGGATACGTGATGGATGCAAGCTGATCAGCTCCGTCATAGGCATAAGATGTCGTCTGTCCGGAACCGTTCTTTACCTGCGTAATCCTTCCGAGGGAGTCGTACTCATAGCTGCTCTCCCCCGTTGCGTCCATCATGGTCACACGCTGTCCCAGCGCATCATAGCCATAGCGCACGGCCTGGTTCTGGAAGTCTCCTGCTGCCGCTTCGCTTCCCTCCCCGCCGCTCTCATAGCTTTTTTCCACAAGCGCATTCAGCCGGTTGTAGTCATACCGTATCGTGTCGCCGCTGTTCGTCTGGTAGGAAGTGGTTCTGCCTCCCGCATCATAGGTCATCTGCTCTCTGCGCCCTTCCTCGTTCACCAGGGAAAGCATGTTTCCTTCCAGATCGTAGGTATATTTTGTAACACGCTTCATTGTGTCGGTCATGGAAGTTACATTTCCCATCACGTCGTAGGAATACCGTGTTGTCAGGCCGCTCGGCATCGTCACTTTCACCAGATTGTCAAGAATGTCATAGTTAAAACGGGTAATCAGGCCATCTGTGGAGGTGAAGGCGAGTATGTTGCCGTGTGGATCGTATTCATATTTCTCAGTCAGGCCCATCTTGTCGGTGACGGAAGTAATACGGCTGCCCGGATCGTAGACCGCTTCCGTCGTCTGTCCCAGCGGATCGACGGTTCCGGTTATGCGGTTATCGGAGTCATATACCGACTGGTACAGATATCCCTTCGGATCTGCGATTCCCGTCACGTTATAGTTTTTATCATACTGGTAGCTGGTGGTCCGTTCTCCCGGCCTGGTGACAGATTTAACCCGTCCGACCAGATTGTAGGCAATCTCCGTCGCTTTTCCTTCCGGATCCACGCTGGCGGTAAGCTGGTCAACGAGGTTATAGCGGAAGTTCCAGGTATATCCCAGGGCGTTGGTCACTGCATTCTGGTTTCCGCGGATGTCGTAGCCGTATTCGGTCACGCCTCCTTCCGGATCCACGGCCCTCGTCATTCGGTGCATAATGTCGTATTCATAACTGCTACTGCGGTCAAGACTGTCTGTATCGGTAATGATATTGTCCGCCACATCGTAGGTAAACTCCCTCTTAAGTCCCAGAGGCGTGGTGATGCCGGTCAGACGGTGTACCGGATCGTACGTATATGTGTAGGTACCGCCGTTTTTCTGCGTCATCTTTGTTACCAGGCGGTTTAAATCCACCTCGTACCGGGTCACATTGCCGGCCGGATCAGTGATGCTTAAAAGTTCATCGTGTTTGTCGTAGGTATAGCCTGTTTTTGCCCCCTTCGGTGATATCTTCTCTACCAGGTTGCCCGTCACATCGTACCGGTACTCGGTTATCAGTCCATTGGCGTCCTTTGACTTAGTCAGATTGCCGACGGCGTCATAACGGTATTCCTCCTTATTTCCTTCCGGCGTCGTGTAGGAGATCAACCGGGAGAATTCGTCGTATTCGTAACCGGTGACGCCTCCGCGTCCGTCCCTTTCCGCTATCATCCTGTTGACGGCGTCATAGGCGTAGGCCCTCTCTGCGCCTTCCGCATCTGTGGTTCCCGTCAGGTTGCCCGCCGGGTCATAGACAAACCGTGTGGCTGCGCCGAGGGGATCCACCTTTCCGGTCAGGCGGCTGATCGCATCATAAGTGTAGGTATAGACAGCCTCCCCCGGTTCCGTGGTCTTGATCAGGTTGCCAGTCTTATCGTATTCATAGATCGTCGCGGTATTGTCCGCCAGTGTAATGCCGGTCAGGCGGTCCAGCGTATCGTAGGCATAACGGGTCGTGGCAAGATCCGTCCCTGTAACGGCCGTCAGACGGTTAAATCGATCATATTCATAAACCGCGCTCCGCCCGATGGTATCCGTCTGTTTTACCAGGTTGCCGGATATATCGTACTCGTAGGTCATGGTATTGCCTGCCGTATCCGACGCACGGGTGATACGGCCCATGGAGTCATATTCGTAGGATGTCACAACGCCGGCTTCATCAGTGCTTGACGTAACCTGGTTGTTAGCATCATAGGTGAAGGTTACCGTATCCCCGTCCGGCAGGGTAACCGTCAGCAGATTTCCATTCTCATCGTATTCGTAAAGATATGGATTCCCCATCGGATCAGTCATTCTGACCGTACGGCTCAGCTCATCGTAGGTATAAGCGGTCTGCCCTTTTAAGGCATCTGTCATTTCTTTCAGATTGCCCAGTTCATCATAGGAATAGCCGGTCACATGGCCCTCTGCGTTTACGATTGCCAGAAGCTCTCCCAGGACATCGTAGTGGTAGTTGCTGCTGTGTCCGTTCTGGTCCGTTGTCTTTAATACATTACCGTTCAAATCGTAAACGAGTGATACGGCGCCTCCGACAGCGTCCTTTATCTCCTGGAGCCGTCCTGCCGCATCGTAGGCGTACCTTGTCTCATGGCCTTCTTCGTTGGTCCGGCCTTTGAGGTTCCCGGCCCCGTCATAGGTGTATACAGCAGTTCCGCCCTGGGGATCTTCCGTCTTAACCAGGCGGTTATTACGGTCATAGGTGAAATGATAGACTCTCGTCCCGTCATCGCTTACCGCAATAATATTTCCGTTGCCGTCATAAGTAATCTCTGTGACAAGGCCGTTTTTCGCCGTCATGCGGATTACTCTGCCATCGCGGTCGTAGGCATATGAAATGCCGCTTCCGTCTGCGTAGGTAACGGCGGTCGTCTGCCCGTTCTTATCGTAGGAATAGGCGGTCCTGTTCCCCAGGCTGTCCGTGGCGGATTCCGGAAGGTTCAGTATCGTGTTATAACTCCAGGAAACTGTATTTCCCCTCCGGTCTGTCGAGGATGTCAGGTTGCCGTTGCCGTTAAACGTCTGCATTACGGCGCGTCCCATTGCATCGGTAACAGCGGTGCAGCGGTTCCGCTCATCATACCGGTACCATGTCTCATTTCCTTTCGCATCTGTCTCCACAATCCGGTTATAGTTCTTATCGTATCCGTAGGTGAGGGTATGCCCAAGAGCATCTTCTCCCGTCAGGATATGGTACATCTTATCGTAAGTAAATACAGTTTTCGCCCCCGCCGGATCGGTGATGGACAATACGGCGCCCGCCGGGCTGTATTCATACTCAGTTGTCCTGCCGTCCTTCGCCGTCTCATTGATTTTCCATCCATTGCGGTTATAGGTATAGATCTCTGCGTTCCCAAGCGGATCCACCATGGAGAGCATACGGTTCATCCTGTCATAATCATAGCGCCAGATGTATCCTTCCGCGTCCTTCATCTGCGTGACAACCGCCCCGTCGTAGGAAAATTCCGTCGTTTGGCCGTTTGCGTCCGTGACGGACACCAGACGGCTCAGCTCATCATAGGCATAGCGCCAGGTATTCCCCTCCCCGCTTGTCCTCGTCAGGAGATTGCCTTTTTCATCGTATGTAAAGACCGTTCTGTTCCCCTCAAAGTCTTCTGCGGCCAGCGGCAGATTCATCGCATTATAAGCATACTCCGCCCTTGCTCCGTCCGCTCTTGTGACAGTCAGTATATTTCCGTCCGCGTCATAGGTATAGGAGGTTGTATTGCCCTCCTCGTCTGTCTCCTGGGCGACGCGGCCGTCACGGTAGGTCTTCGTACGTGCTGCTCCGTCCGGATACGTGATTTTCGTGGTTCTGTAACTGCCGTCATACTCATAGCGGGTCACAAAACCGCGGTTGTCGGTCAGTACCGTCGCTCCGTCTGAATAGGAAAGATACGAAGTATTTCCGTTTGCGTCCGTCTGGGCCGTAATCCGGTTCTCACTGTCGTATTCATTTTCCACCACGCGGTTCCCTTCCTCGTCGTACCAGGCCGTCATCCGGTGTTTCTCATCGTATTCATAACGGCGTATATCTCCCTCCGGATTGGTGACGCTGATCAGATTGCCTTCCTCATCGTATTCGTAACGGAGGGTATTGCCGTCAGGCAGCGTAATGTCCGTGATGCGGTACGCGTCATCCATTGTGATATCAAGTATCCTGCCTGTGGGAGACTCTGCCTGGAGAAGCTTATAATCCTCGTCGTACCGGTACCAGGTTCTGCGTCCCTTCATATCCTCCCGGTACTGGAGAAGTCCTAACGCGTCAAATACATAGCGGCTGCCGTCCTGGTTCGTAAGCTGCCATCCGGCGCAGTCCGGGATTGGCGTCCGCTCTGCCTCCGAGGAGGTCGCTTTCAGGAAACCAAAGCGGATCTCACCCCTGCGGCGGTTCAGCTGTGCCTTATCATCCAGATCTTTTGTGGTTACGGTGCGTGTCCCCGCTTCCCTCTCTTTTGGCTCCTCTTCTTCTGCCTCGGATGCAGACGCCCTTCGCACTTCTATGGCATCAAGAGGCTCAAGTGTAATATCCCAGCCGTCGGGAGCCTGGTACACATCCCCGTTCCTGGTAAATGGGATTCCCTTTCCATCGCTTCTCTTATAGAGAATGGTTCCATCCTTTAATATAGTCAGGTGGTCGCCGAATTCCGATGTCCATCCATAGCCAAATTCCTGGTGGTAATCCGGGAGCGTGGAGTTATAGCTCCTCATGACTCCGAATTCTCCATTCAATTCTTTCATGGATGCATCGGTCTGCTGCATGAAGAAGTCTCCGGTATTCATATTGACCGGTTCCAGGTTCAGTTCGCAGTTCGGATTTATGCCTGCCAGAAGGTTGCGCAGAAGCAGTTCTTCCAACGGCGTCATATCCTTATACGCATTATAAGGCTCCGCCGTCTTAGGGTTTCTGATAAATAAAATGGTATCTTTCTCAGTCAATTGATCCTTATATAATTTATTATCACGCGCAAGCTGGCCTACATTAATGCCATAGTGGCGGGCAATCCTGGTACTCAAATCATGCTCCTTCACCTCATAAAGCAGAAACTGATCCGATGTAACCGTTGCTCCTACAACCGTATTATCTCCGTCCGGCTCCTCCTCACCGGAACCGTCTTCTCCGACTTCTTTTCCTGTGGCAAAGGCTTCAAAATAGTAAATGGTGTCATATTCCAGGCTGCCTTCCGCTTCAAACCCGTCCGTCTGCCAGTTTGATTCAGGAGACAAATCGAAGTCATCTTCCAGTCCGACCTTCCGAAAATCAGGATATACAAGTGATTCCATTGCGTCCGTTACGTCGCCGCCGCCTTCCTCCAGAAGCCGGTAGGTGACCTCCGAACCGGCCTGCGCCTTACCGTGGGCGATCACGCCGGTTACGCTGCGTCCGAATATATCTGTGTAGATTACGGCCGGATCCACTTCTATCGTCGTGTCATCCACGCTCATATTGGCAAGATCGCCTTCCAGATCGCCTGTCCATGAATATTCCAGCCGGGGGCCGTTAACCGAATCCCCTCTGTTGCACAGCACTTCCGCCTTCATGGCATACGCGCCGCCGTCCGCCTCAATTTCCGACCGGAACATCAGTCCCAATGGCGGCTCTGTCACGGTGATCCATCCGTTGACCAGATCCGTGATGTCAAATTCCATCGTCTGCCCTGCGCCGGGCGCCGGAGTCTGCCAGACTCTGTCTGAACTTGGATTATAGTCCGGCTGGGTGTTCCAGCTTGTAATATAACCGTTCCATTGAGTGACAGGCACATGCAGCTCGATTATATTCTGACCGCCGCTGTTATCCGTCTCTGTCGTGACCTTCAGGGTCGCATTGTGAACCTGCTCCGCTCCCGACAGAAGCTTTGATATGGTATCTGAATTATTTTCATTAAAAATCACACATACCCGGCAGTTCTTCCGGCTGCCGTCCAGATATCCGACATAGGCCGGGCTGTCCCAATCATAAATCGTGTCCGGCTGTCCCTGTGATATCGTCGCAAAAATAAATTCATCCGAGGGAACGTAGGTATCCGGATCAATGCGTACCGGATAGGACCGCTCTTCATCATTCAGCCACTTCTTATCTGCCTTAATGGTGACTGTATAATTCCCCTTTGTTCCGGAAAGTTTCAGTTTGACCTTATCACTTCTCTCGCCGGAATCATCCTCCATGAACGGAGCGTCCAACTGAAACAGGGCTTTCGCCGTGTCCTTCCCGTAAATGGAAATTTTATCTTTTTCCTGCTTCGCAGTCATTCCCGGTATCTTGAGTTTATAGGAGAACTCATACCTGTCCCCCTTCTCCAGAAGAAAGATATCACCTTTCACCGTATTCTCAATGACTGTATACTGGTAATCTACATTCTCAAATACATCATTAAACCGGATTGCATTTCCGGCCACCGACGGCTCTTTAAAGTTTCCGGCAGACGGAATCAGTTCAATCTTTCCGCCTTCCGTCTCTATGGAAACGCCCCGGCTGGTACTCATCTTAAGCGGAATCCGTATCTTTACAGGACCGGCTTCATTTTCCACCCATGAGGCAGCCTTGCTCCGCAAGAAAGAGGCGTTGGACGGTGTCGCTTCTTCCCCGTCTGCTTCGACAGCGGCAGAATCGCCTTTGACCAGAGTATTGTCAATCGGCCGTACTTTACCGTCCTTGTCACGGTACAGGCCGGAATATCCGCCAATTACGGTTACGTATTCCCTGTCCCCGGTCTGGTATGTGCGGCAGAGATCGGAAAACTGTACCAGCACGCCGGACGGCTCTTCAGTCACCTCCTGATAAAGCTCTTCAGGAAGGCGCAGTCCTTCATCCGTCACCGGTATCTCACCGGGTATCTCTTCTTTTGCATCCTCTTCCGGTAATCCTTCGGCCGGACCTGCCGCCGGATTATCGGCCGGATCACCTCCATCGGCCGAACCTCCCGGCTTTGTCTCCGCTCCGTTCTCCGAACCGGCTCCGCTGTCCTGTGCAGGCTCATCTTCCTTCCCGGGTTCACTGTCTTTTCCAGGCTCGTCTTCCTTCCCGGCTTCGCTGTCCTTTCCAGGCTCGTCTTCCTTCCCCGCTTCGCTGTCCTTTCCAGGCTCGTCTTCCTTCCCCGCTTCGTTGTCCTGTCCAGGCTCGTCTTCCTTCCCGGTTCCGCTGTCCTGTCCAGGCTCGTCTTCCTTTCCGGGTTCACTGTCTCTTCCAGGCTCATCTTCCTTCCCGGTTCCGCTGTCCTTTCCGGTTTCATTATCTTTTCCAGGCTCGCTGCTTTTACCGGATTCACTGTCTTTTCCAGTGTCACTGTCTTTATCCGGTTCCGCACTATTTTCTGTCCTATCTGCGCGGTCACCATCAGAGGTATCGGACACTCCGGATTCAATCCCTAATTCCCTCAGCGTCAGGGCCTGAGGCCTTGTAAAGTCCACATAACGCGGCTGATTCTCTATCAGCTCCGCCGCCTGCGCTATAATCGGCGTCATGTTTGGCGCCAGCATGGCGGTTATAAGAAGACCGCTGATAAATTGTCTGGCCTTTTGACGGTAACGTTTTTTCACTTTTCTTTTGTTTTCTTTCATACTTTTTTCCTCCTGGTAAATATTATCGTTACTGCTTACACAACTGAATTCTCTGTCTTCGCCGGGGCGCTGAAGCTGCCAGATTCCCTGATGCCGCATTTGCTTGCATATCTATTAAAAACTCATAATTTGAGTATTTTTACTCTTGTTAATAGTATTTAAATTTAAGACTTTGCGCCTATTTTATCTGTTAACTTGCTAATAATTTTATCATATATCTCATTTCTTTTCTCATTTATGTCCCTTAATTGCAGCTTTTAGTCCTCCAACAGTTTTGTCCGCAATGTAAAAAAAAGTACACAAAAAAGCGGCAGCCGCCCGGATCCCGTCAGGATCCCAGGCAGCTGCCGCCCTACATCTGTACTTCCATTTTATTCTACAGCCATTGACTGTTTTTCTTTGTAATGATGAGCTTCTTCAAGCATCATATCCTTCACCTTCATCAGGCGGATCTGGGTGCTTCTCTCGTTCTCATCCAGCTTCATCGTGATATACTTGATATTCTTCTTCGTCTCCGGAATGATTACATGCTCCAGGGCGTTTACACGCCTCCTGGTCTTCTCAATCTCGGCAGCCATAAGCTGGCAGGCCTTCTCCGTCTCCGACAGCTTCAGCATATCCGGCAGAATGTCTGCCAGGGACTTAACCGCGCCGTCCAAATCGCCGGAGGTAAATGCAAATCCATAGGAATAAATATCATTCTCATCCGCAGTCCTGGTCTTATATTCAAAAACCGGGATATCGACACTCATGACATTCTTCTTTCCCGTTTCCAGATATACCTCCTGCTTCGGTGCAATCAGCGCCGCATTCAGCGCCTGCTCGGACATTCCCGCCTTCGCAATGACGAAGTTCTTATTGGCGCTGCGGATTCCTTCTTCCACCTTCAGACGCAGGGCCATGTTCTCCCTCGCCAGATCCAGGAACTGCCGCATCAGCTCATCCCGCTTATCTTTCAGAAGCTTATGGCCTCTTGTGGCCGTCACCAGTTTTTTCTTGAGCCTTGTCAGCTCCATTCTGGTCGGGTTCACCTGTGTTGATGCCACGGCAATCACCTCTTTTCATTATTTCCCGTAATAAAGATCCAGATATTTGTCGTCGATACGTTTCAGCTCTGCCCTGGGCAGAATGGAAAGAAGCTTCCAGCCGATTTTCAGTGTCTCTTCTATATCGCGGTTTGCCTCATACCCCTGGGAAACGTATTCTTTCTCAAAGGCATCCGCAAATTTAGCATAAATCAGGTCGATATCGGACAGCGCCGCCTCACCCAGGATTACCATCAGCTCTTTTGCCTCTTTACCCCTTGCGTATGCGGCAAACAGCTGGTTCATCGTATTGGAGTGATCGGCTCTCGTCTTGCCTTCGCCGATACCTTTATCCTTCAGACGCGACAGGGAAGGAAGTACGTCGATTGGCGGCGTAATGCCTTTTCTGTAAAGCTCACGGCTCAGGATAATCTGGCCCTCCGTGATATATCCGGTAAGGTCAGGGATCGGGTGGGTCTTGTCATCCTCCGGCATGGTCAGGATCGGGATCATCGTAATGGAACCTGATTTGCCCTTCTGGCGTCCTGCTCTCTCATAGAGGGAGGCAAGATCGGTGTACATGTAGCCGGGATATCCACGGCGTCCGGGAACCTCTTTACGGGCTGCGGAAACCTCACGCAGAGCGTCTGCATAGTTGGTGATATCTGTCAGGATTACGAGTACGTGCATGTCTTTCTCAAAAGCCAGGTACTCGGCGGCCGTCAGCGCCATACGCGGCGTCGCGATACGCTCTACGGCAGGGTCGTTAGCCAGGTTGACGAAAAGCACGGTTCTGTCAATTGCCCCCGTCTCTTTAAAGCTTTCGATAAAGAAGTTGGATTCCTCGAAGGTGATACCCATGGCGGCAAATACTACGGCGAAATTTTCGTCGGTGCCGCGGACCCTGGCCTGCCTTGCGATCTGTGCCGCCAGGTTGGCATGGGGAAGGCCGGATGCCGAGAAGATAGGCAGCTTCTGGCCGCGGACCAGGGTGTTCAGTCCGTCAATGGCCGAGATACCGGTCTGGATAAATTCCTCCGGGTAACTTCTGGCCGCCGGGTTCATCGGCAGGCCGTTAATATCTCTTCTCTCGTCCGGAAGAATCTCAGGACCGCCGTCAATCGGCCGGCCCAGACCGTCGAATACACGGCCCAGCATGTCTTCCGAAACGCCCAGCTCCATCGTTCTTCCGAGGAAGCGGACTTTACTGTTTGAAAGGTTGATACCGGTTGAGTTCTCAAACAACTGGACAAGGGCGTCGCTGCCGTTGATCTCAAGGACCTTGCACCGCCTCGTCTCTCCGCTGGCCAGCTCTATCTCTCCCAGTTCATCATACGTTACATTCTCAACGCCGCGCACCAGCATCAGAGGACCGGCTACTTCCTGTATGGTTCTGTACTCTTTTGGCATTTAGAAGTCCTCCTTTCCTAATACATCGGCAATTTCTTTTGCAAGCTGCTCCAAAACCGCCTGATATTCTGTCTCTATCTTATCTTCCGTCGTATATTTGAAACGGCCGATCCGCTCCCTGACCGCCATTTTAATCAGCCCGCCCGACGAAGCCCCGTCATTCAGCGCTTTCTGGGATTCCTCATAGAAAGCCAGAACCAGCTTCATCATCAGGAACTGTTTGCGCAGGGAGGTATAGGTGTCAATCTCATGGAACGAGTTCTGGTGCAGGAAATCCTCACGGATGGAGCGGGCAGCTTCCATCTTCAGCCTGTCGGAAGGTGAAAGTGCGTCCATACCGACCATCTTAACAATCTCATCCAGCTCCGATTCCTCCTGCAGCAGGCTCATCATCTTCTGGCGGCTCTGCATCCACTCATCGGCAACATGCTCGTCAAACCATTTGCCCATGCTGTCCACATACAGGGAGTAGCTGGTCAGCCAGTTGATGGCCGGGAAATGACGTTTTGCCGCCAGGGAGGAATCCAGTCCCCAGAATACCTTTACGATACGGAGTGTGGCCTGGGACACCGGCTCGGAGATATCGCCGCCGGGAGGGGATACGGCTCCGATTGCGGACAGGGCGCCTTCCCTGCCGTCTTTGCCGAGACAAACCACATGACCGGCACGCTCATAGAACTGAGCCAGACGGCTTCCCAGATAAGCGGGATAACCTTCCTCACCGGGCATCTCCTCCAGACGTCCGGACATCTCACGGAGCGCCTCGGCCCACCTGGATGTGGAGTCCGCCATCAGGGCCACCGAATAACCCATATCACGGAAATACTCTGCAATCGTGATACCTGTATAAATTGATGCCTCACGTGCCGCAACCGGCATATCGGAGGTATTTGCAATCAGGACGGTACGCTCCATCAGCGAGTATCCCGTCTTTGGATCTTTCAGTTCCGGGAACTCATTTAAAACGTCGGTCATCTCGTTTCCACGCTCACCGCAGCCGATATAAACGACGATATCCGCCTCCGCCCATTTTGCAAGCTGGTGCTGGATAACGGTTTTACCGCTTCCGAAGGGGCCCGGCACGGCGGCCACACCGCCCTTGGCAATCGGGAAGAAGGAATCCACAACCCTCTGTCCGGTCACAAGCGGAGTCTCCGGAGGCAGTTTTTTGAGATATGGACGGCCTTTGCGGACCGGCCATTTCTGCATCATCGTAAGCTCCCTGTCGCCTTCCTGGGTGGCGATGACAGCCACTGCTTCCTCAACGGTGAATTCACCGCCTTTAATCTCTTTTACCGTACCTTTGACGCCGTAGGGAACCATAATTTTCTGGACTACGACTACGGTTTCCTGGACGGTTCCGAGGATATCGCCGGCCTCCACCTCGTCGCCGGCCTGTACGGCGGGAACAAACTCCCATTTTTTATCACGTTTCAGGGACGGAACCTCAACCCCCCTCTTCAGGTTGTTGCTTCCGGTCGCCTTCATGATATCATCCAGCGGTCTCTGGATCCCGTCATAAATACTGGCGATCAGGCCAGGCCCGAGTTCCACCGACAGCGGAACCTCCATCGATTCCACCGGTTCCCCCGGTCCGAGTCCGGAGGTCTCCTCATATACCTGAACGGAGGCTTCGTCTCCGTGCATCTCAATTATCTCACCGATCAGACGCTGGCTGCTTACACGGACCACGTCGAACATGTTGGCATCTCTCATCCCCTGTGCAATTACCAGGGGGCCTGCCACTTTTTTAATCGTACCTTTGCTCATTGGAAGGTCACACCCACCTTTCTTAACCTATAATGGTTCCTTACTGGTTCCCTCCGAAGAGGATATCAGAACCGACCGCCTGCTCTACCGATTTTTTCACACCTTCCACGCCTTTTCCCGTATTGCCGGAGATACCCGGTATCAGGATGATGGAAGGAAGCAGGCTTTCTTTATATTTCGCTATGGCGCGGCCGGTCTGGGCCGCCACAGCCTCTGTTATATAGATGACTGCATATTCACTGCCTGCAAGCTTCTGAAGCGTTTTCTCAGCATCCTCCTGGCCGGATACGGAAAATGTATCCAGCCCGAGCGCCGCAAAGCCGTAAATACTGTCGTAGTCGCCCATCACTGCTGCTTTATACATACATTTCCCTTATCCTTTCCCGGATCTGCTCCTCAGGAAGCTCATTCAGCCTGGCCGTCAGAATAATTCTTACCGTCTTAATCTCATTTTCTCTCGCCAGTACATAAGCGACCAGCGGACCTGCTGAAAACGGATTGTACTTCTGCGGCTTAATTGCCTCCATCAACTGGTTGTCACACCAGCGTTCAAAGGCCGACGGTGATTCCCGAAGCGCCTCGGCGCCGCCTGCATACGCAGTACCTTCCAGATATTCGCAGATAGCATCCATGCCGGACAGAGCCGCCGAACTTAACCGTTCCACGCTCAGACTGGCACAGGGAGCCATCGCCCGTTTAATAAATTCCAGTGATTTTGCGGTTTTCTGTGAACGGACGGCAATCTTGATATCGGCAACCGCTACGGTTGATTCCGCGTACGCCCTGATTACCGGGTCCGCGGCTTTTTCCCCCTCCGCATAAATTGCTTCCAGCGCCGCCCTGTCTACGATGATATCGCAGAGCTGTCCGTCCCTTGTGTGCAGGAATGTCTCGTAGGCTTCCTCCGCAGCCGCCCTCATATTGGCCGGGAGCGCCTGCCAGTCGCGTTCCGCAACAATCCGGGCCATCTCTTTGCCGCCAATTGCGCAGTTATCAAAATAGATGTTCCCGTGATGATCGGAAGTGACCGTTTCCTTGATTGCCGCCTTCAGGTTGTGGAAGAGATTTTCGTAGGACAGGACATTGATAATCCCCGCATCCTCCTTTTTTAAAAGGTCTCTGACCACATTCCATGTTTTTTCCTTCTCCCTGGTCAGGATCGCTTCCGCGTCCATTCCCGTGTCCTGGTCCCCCCAGCCCTTCTCTGTCAGAAACTGAAGACAGCTCTCATACGTCTTCAGGGCCATAAGCTGATCCAGTGTGGAGGAGGAAAACAGTTCCATCGCACGGATTCGTGCAACCGCATAGGCATATTTTGTATCAGACATATAATCCTCCTTGTCGGTTACACCTTATGAAAATAACATTGCATGTACCTTATCGGAAAGTTCATCCCTCCTGGCCGCAAGCAGCGCCCGGAATGAACAGTTTTCCTCGATTCCCCCATAGACAAGGATAAAACCGCCGTCTATGTTCTTCGGCTCTTTTACAAGAGTCAGGCTTCCGCCCTTTGAAACAGCCGCTTTCTCAATTACGGCCTCAAATCCCTGCGGCATCCTGTCCAGGTCTTTTTCTGAAAAATAAATCTCGCCCGTCTTGGGCAGGACATATTTATCAAGCATTTTTCCAATCAGGGCAAAATACTCTTCGCCCTCCTTCTTAAGCAGCGCCTCGTATGCCTGTTCCAGCATCTCTGTAATTACCTGCTGCTTTGCAAGAAGTACGGCCTGGCGTTTTTTAAGCTCTGCGGAGGATTTGATGCGTTCCATATAGCTTGTGGCCTCTCCGGCCAGCTTCTCATCATTCTCTGCCGCTATCTTTTTACAGCCCGCTTTTGCCTCGGCCAGAACCGCCTCAGCTTCGCTTTTTGCCTTCTCGGAAATCTCCTGAGCTTCTTTGCCTGCATCTTCAAGGATTTGACTTATGATTTTGTCTAATCCGGTCATTCCAAATTCTCCTTAAATTTAATGGTTATCAATGTGGCTGAACTGATAGGTCAATGATTACAGGGCGCTTACTGCCAGGATGGAGATTAACAGCGCAAGAATTGCGTATGTCTCAACCATGGCCGGGAACAGCATCGCTTTACCGAACTGATCCGGTTTCTTTGCCACGATGCCAATGGAAGCTGCCGCTGTCTCGCCCTGATATCTTGCGGAGATAAGTCCCACAATACCAATCGGAATACAGGCCGCAAAGTAAAGAAGGCCCTGAGTCATGCTCATATCCATGTTAACGCCTCCGCCTAAAAGACCGATTTTAGACAGTGTGATGAAACCAACCAGAAGTCCGTAGATACCCTGTGTACCCGGAAGAAGCTGAAGCACAAGAACCTTCGCAAATTTACCGGGATCCTCCGTTACAACGCCTGCCGCCGCCTGGCCTGCAATACCAACGCCCCAGGCAGAACCCATACCGGCCAGACCAACTGCTACCGCTACACCTAATAATGCAAAAACTATACCGCTCATATTATAAATCCTCCTTGATATCTACATATTTCGTATTTTGTTTAAATGGCGAGAATTCTCTTCCTCCGCCCTCATAGAACTTACCGAAAAATTCCACGTACTGGAGACGGCATGTATGGACATACGCGCCCAGCAGGTTGATTGCCAGGTTGAACAGATGGCCAAAGCAGAAAATGATAATGAATAAAACAGCGCCGACGGGGCCTCCCCCGAACATGCTGCCCATCTGGTTCACTACCGAGGCGATAACGCCTGTCGCCAGTCCCAGCGCCAGCAGACGCGAATAGGAAAGCACGTCTGACAGCCAGCCGGATATATTGTACAAATCATAAGCGCCGAGCGCCAGCCTGAGCACCGGGTTCTTCGTGGTTCTGGCCGACATGCACAGAATTCCGACCGCACCGATGATTGCCATCCATTTTGCCAGCATGGAGACAGCGGGCGGGAATACAATCTGTACCTGCGCGATGGAACCGAACAGCTCTGTCGGAAGCAGAATCAGCACCAGGCCAATCAGCATCATGTACCACAGCACCACGTCACAGACAAAGCCGAGGGTGTCTTTATTCTTCAGATACATATATCCCTTGATGCCTAAGCCAAGGAACAGATGGATAACTCCGAATATCATGGAGCATATCAGCATCTTCATCGGGTCGTTTAACGGTACGAACCAGAGCGCCGGGATCGAAACCTCGCGGCCAAAGAAGGTTTTGCTGATAATATTTACCGCATCTCCGAAATAACCTCCGAACAGCACGCCCC
>OMGQ01001053.1_pt1 | contig 18209 bp, 16 predicted proteins | sample 1646071 | NCBI WGS metagenome assembly OMGQ01 (sample SAMN05578585, study PRJEB25193) | human gut metagenome | biome: Human Microbiome; feature: human-associated habitat; material: feces | host: Homo sapiens | place: USA:Birmingham
ATGTCACAGAAGAACAACTTTCACCTTTTTTCTAATTTAAATTGACATTTCAGGTGTTTAAAAATACTTTGACGACTCTTAAAAGTACTATGTTCAACATCAGATTTATAAGATGGAATATAGTAATTCTCCATAAAGTCACCGTACAAGAGTCCGTAATTTGCGTAACCATTCTGACTCTGGTACTCATTCTTTATCCTTAAGCACTCTTTATATGCATCATGTGCAGATCTAAACCTATTATTGTTGGCATCTCGTCGACTTTTCTTTTGAATTCTTTTTCCTGTCAATAAATCATGGCCTAATTCAACTAAATAATAGTAATGACCCTTATTGTCTACATAAACATCTGGATATTTAGTCTTTGCCAATACTATCATTCCCGTCTTTTAATAACGGAAACCCAACAATTTTTTCAACAGCACGAACTGGTACAACACCAATCCTTTTCCCATTGTATAAAGGCAAACCTTGTTCCACAAGATTAATTTTAGCTTGGTGAATGATATCGCGTGCCTGATGTTCCTTGAATCCTAGTCGAATTAAGTCTTTATAATTAACCATTGGTTTCATGCTAAATATCCCCTTTGTTCATGTCATAACGATAGCTTTCCAGCTTTTTAATTTCTTTTTTTAACTCGTCAATTTTCTTATCCAATTTATCGTAAGCGTTAATTGGATAGTACATGCCAACAATACAGTGATCACCATTAATCACATTAATTGGCAATTGTTTAGCATTTCCCATCGCATTTACTTTAGAAAAACACTTCAAGAACAACTCTTGTCTAACATTCACTGCTTGTTTATTTTGATAGTCCATTACCCTTTCTCCTAACATTAATCATTAAAGTTAAAAGGAACAAATAGCTTAGAATTTTGTTTATTCTTGCCTTGTTCTTCACGGTAGATCACAAAATTCTCATGCCAATGTTGTAACGTGTACGTATCATCAGTTGTTTCATAATTGAATAATTTATCGGGCAAAACGGCATATTTTATGAGCATGTCTTTCATTTTCCCATTATCAAGGGCCTTATTACCTGACACAATTACGTTGCTATAATACTCCCCGTTAAAATGCTTGCGTTGGAACTTCAGTCCTAGCGATTTAATTTGATCTTTAAAAGTGCGGTATGACGCAGTAACCATATGAGTGTGGTTTTTATAGGTTTCAAACAAGTCACTTGTCCCCATCCCAATCAGATCAAACGGGCACGTAATGTGTTGCGCTTCGAGAAACTCCAAAAGTGATGAATTAATGTTTGACAAACTACTTTGAGCAGAATTCTCTTGGCTAAAAATCAAGCCTAAATCTTGTTTGCTCATAGTTACGAGCTTAGACGCGTATTTGATGATAAGGTAGAACATTACTTCTTGAACTTCTTTATTATTAATCCAAGCTGCTGCATCGTCATTGGGGATGTCAACCTCATCATATAGCTTTGTATTACAATTAAAGACAAACATGCGATCTGCTGTACCTACTTGACGGATCTGAGGGAGAGCATTGGTAGCAATCACAATTAATGATGGCAGTTTTACGTCATGGTACTGTTGGAATTTGGCAGCACCAGACATTGTCTTACCACTAATAATTCCATTGATTGCAGTTCCAGCCTTTGAGCTAATAGCATTATTCTGTGAATCTGTCTGGAAGTCGTCAAACCACAAAGTAAGTTGCCCTTTTTTAGTGTCATTTGCATCGATCAGATTAGGATCTGTTAATGCCTTATTAATATTTGACTCTGAAGTCAAGATACAAGAAGTATTATTCTGCGTATTATTAAAGATCTTTTCTAACAAGCTTGCTAAGACAGTTTTTCCTGCCCCAGGAACGCCTAGCAGAATGAAGAAACGACGTACCTTAGCCAGAATTCCTGTGTTTTGTAATGGGATAAATCCAAGCATATATAACAGTTGTTCTAGCTTGCCACCACTAATATGCGTCAAGAATTGGATAACTTGTTTATATTCTTCGCTAGCTTTAAGCTTAGAATCCTTATCAATGTCAATATAATCAACGTTGACATAGTTTTCCATTTTTCCTACTAAAGGGGATGCAATTTGAATATTGCCATCTTCTTCAATCATGATAGATTGGTGGGGTGACTTAAAGCCGTCGTCTAAAACTTCATTTTCAAATTTTGAATCAACTAATTGAGCGTGAACATTTTTTCGAGCATTAATAATGTTATCGAACTTTGAATTTGGAAGGAATTGATCAATCAAACTGTTAACAATAGTTGGTTCAGCAGTATAAATATGATGATCATTCAACACCATAAGTTGATTATCAACTAGTAGTGAACGTGGATCGTTATATACTTTCTCAGCAATAATTTGCTTCCTTAAGGCATTGTATTTCAACGTATTATAGAGTTTTTTAGCTAACTTATTAGCATCCATATCATGCTCTACTGCCCAGATCTGTAGCACCATGGCTAGCTCGTTATATAGGTAAGTATTCTTGGTTAGGATATCTTTATTCTTATCAATAATATTATCCAACCATTCTTCAATCTTATCGTCGGTAATAGTAGCAATCGTGATTGGCAAGCTGTCAATCAAGCTAAAATTAGAATGTAATTTTAGAAACTCATCAACATCATCAATTTCATTTGCCAAAATAGTTTGCCCAAACAAATTAATCCGATCAGCAACTTTAGTCTTAGAAATAAACACCTGATTTACCAACGAGGCTTTCGTGAATTCATTAATATAAGATTTAACATCCTTACTTTTTTCCTTGTCGATTGAGAAAGCATAGTAGTACTCTTTAGGCAACTTACTATCAACATCTGCAAAACCAGCATCTGTTAAAATTGCATCTAATTTCTTAGAAATCTTATGTAGTGCCTTGACATCACCATTTAGTTTGTTGTTTTCAAAAAAAGATCCTTGCATAATTTTACGCTCTCCTTTTCAATCCGTTCTGCTTCCAACAATGCTTTTTCATTAACACTAACAGTTTCATCTTTTAGTGATTTTCCTGTTAACAATTCGTAAACACCATTTTTTCCAAATTCACGATTACGGCATTTATAATCACCATCGCTATTAATAAGAAGGTATTCCAAATCATTTTTCACAAGGCAAAAATCATACTGTTTAACTGAAAATGTTAGGTATTTGACTTTCCCACTATATTTGTCCTTAAATTGTTCGAACTTTTCTTCATTAAAGTTGGTAATAATGAAGCCATCATTAACACAATTAATCACGTTTGATAGGCCCCAAAAGTTGAGCATGTCGAAAACCATATTCATACCACCATACATAGCTTTATAGCGATTAATACTGTGTTCTGTTTTTGTCTTGCCAATGGTTGAACAATACTTGTTTAACCATTGCTTTAACCTTTTCCTTTTTGAAACAAGTCGTTTATTGTTAGGATAATTAGGATCTGCCTCAATCTCTTTCTTTTCCAAAAACATTTTTTCATGCCGTTCATCTAATAAATCCAATTGGTAAGCCATTGTTAGTAGCAACGAATGAACGTCAATTTGTGCAACGTTACGTACCATGCATTTTCGGTATAGATAAATACCATTACCAGTAAAATTAAGTCGTTCCTTTTGATAACCTTCATACGGTCCCGTCGCAACCAAAGATGATAGTAACTGTGGAGGCAGTAACTTAATATTTTCGTGCTCTTCATCCATAGTTTCTGGCCGATGATTAAAATCTGGCGTTAAATGCAACTGTTCAGCCATCAAGAGGAACCGAGGAGTGCTAGGCCAATACATAATGCCATTTTTCTTTTTTACTTTTTTCAAAATAAAATACCCCTTTTCAATTCCTGCTTAACAGCAAAACCGAAAAAGGGTATACTAAACTTGCCTTTATTTATAATAAAGGTTATAATAGTAATATATAAATATATGCATTGGTAGTGAGTATATTTATATAGTTTTTCAGTTTTAAACTGTTAAGTAGGTTAAGGTTTTCAGATTTTGCTGCCCGGCGATTTCTGAAACCTTTTTTATTTTGCAATAATTATTAAATAATTATTGTTATTTATATAATAACCCACCAGTTCGAAAAGTAAATGGCTTTTGCTTGACTATTTATCTCATTAATTATATAATAATAATTAAGAAATGTAATACAGGCTGTTATTATGCGGTTTTCAGCTTGTGATAAAAGAGCAAATTTCGTGTAAATATTTTATTAAGATTCTCTTAAGACAATAATTTCCGTTCTTCAAGTTAGAAGAACGGTTTTTGTTTTGGCAGATTGCAAGAAATAACTTGAACGAATTTAATGACGTAAATTAAGCAGGAAGATCTCGATTGGTGTGCGCCAGTTAAGACATTTGAGTGGCCGGGAATTCAGATACCAATTGATTTGAACCAGCTCGCGATCGCTCAGCTCTTCAATAGCTTGTCCCTTGGGAATAAATCGTCGCAAAACTCGGTTACGGTTCTCATTACTACCGCGTTCATGTGGTGAATAAGCATGGGCAACTTGTTCAGGGGACCACTTCTGGACTTGAATCTTTTCCTCGACCAAGTGTTTAAGGTTTTTAGTGAGCGAAGACTTCCGCCCCCGTTGACTAACCTTTTGTTCAAAGTCAGTTTGCGCTAGCTCAGCCTGGTACTCACTATTTAGCCGGTGAAGCTCATTGAAGATAGTGGTCTTACTAAAGCCTAAGTAGTTAGCGATATACTGCAAGGAACGTTTCTCGTTATGAAGTGTTTCGATGACAACGCGGTCTGAAAATGATAAGATAGTGGTGCCCATAAAGGTCCTTCTTTCAATGGAATGTTGTGGTAACACCATTAAAGACCTTTATGGGTTTTTCTGTCCACTTAATGTTCAACTTAAATTTTACAATCTGCCATAACTAAAAAGAGGCCGGGAAATAACCCGACCTCTTTGCTATTTTAATGATAAAAATGCAGCGGCTGGCTGTCCAGTCATCCCGCTACTCGTTATTCAATTGTTATCGCAAAACCGTCTGGAGCCAGCTGGTGCCCCTGTATTCCCTGACTAAGAAGCAGTTGGCCCCTGGTTGCTAACTCCGCTGGTGCGCCCGTAGTGTTAAAGAACCCTTTAAGCACTTTCCCAGCACCTGTACGGGAAACTTCCACCACCCCGATTGGCAGGACATTAAATGCAATTGTCCCGCCTGCAATTAGGTCGGCATAGTCACGACGTAATGCGACTAGCTTCTTAAAATATGCAAGCATTTCTTGAGCATCATCGTCAGGCGCCCAGTTCATTGGCTTCCGACAGTCCGGATCATTGTCTCCATCCATGCCGTACTCGGTGCCATAGTAAATTGACGGTGTTCCAGGCTGCAAGAATGTAAAGGCAAAAGTTTGCTTGACTAGGTCCCGGTTATCGTGGGCCTGAGTCATAATTCGCGCTGTATCATGAGAATCCAAGACATTAAACATCATCTGATTAGTCTGGTCACGGTACTTCATCAGCTGGTTGCTAAGCTGATCAATCATTCGTTCCGCACTAAGCCGGTGGTTGATGAAGTGGTCCAAAATAGCACCGGTGTAGCTGTAGTTCATTACCCCGCTAAATTCGTCCCCGTTCAGCCACGCCTGCGAGGTATGCCAAATCTCACCTAGGATATAAAAATCTGGTTTGAGGGCCGTTGTCTCCTGATGGAACCTCTTCCAGAAGTGGTGGTCAATTTCATTGGCCACATCCAGCCGCCAAGCATCAATATCAAATTCTTCAATCCAATATTTGGCAATTCCCAACAAGTAATCCTGCACTGCTGGGTTAGCTGTGTTGAGTTTCGGCATATGCGGTGTGTAATCAAAGGTATCGTAAGTTGCATCCGGGGTAAATTCAAAGTTCTTGGTCGGCGTGTAAGTTGCTGGGAACTTATTAACATGGAACCAATCAGCATATTTCGAGTTTTGGCCGTTTTTAAGGACGTCCTGCCACTGTGGCGACTTATCACCAATATGGTTAAAGACGGCATCTAGCATTACCTTAATCCCCCGCTTGTGAGCCTGGGCAACCACTTCCTTAAATAAGGCGGCGTCACCAAAGTGAGGATCAATCTGGTAATAGTCTTCTGTATCATACTTATGGTTAGAAGGGGCTTTAAAAAGCGGGTTAAAGTAGATCCCATTGACACCCAATGCTTGAAGGTGGTCAAGGTGGTCCAGTACACCCTGCAAGTCACCACCATAGAAATCCTGACGACCAGGATGGTCATTGGCATTCCACTTTTTAGTACCAGCAGGGTCGTTGGACTGATCACCATTGGCAAAGCGATCGGGGAAAATCTGGTACCAAACCGTTTTCTTTACCCATTCTGGAGCATGAAACATATCAATCTCTTGGAAGAAGGGCATCCGAAAGTAGGTATTTAAATCATTCAAGGCAGCGTGGTCATCTGGCTGAAGGTAGCCCCGGTCGGTATAAACCGTCCTCGTCCCATCAGCGCCAGTGATGTCAAAGGCATACGCCAAGCGCTTTTTCGGCTCGGTAACCGCAATCTGCCAATAATCATAGAGGTCATCTGACAAGATTTTCTTCATCGGCGTCGGTTTGGTATAAAATGGCGGTTTAATTCCCGCCAGGCTGCGAAGACTGTAAGGGTCACCGTGCAATAGCTGGACCGCTTTTACGTCATCTTTAGCAGTCCGTAAACGGATATGCATCGTCTGAGAGTCATAAAGAAAGGCCATTTCGCTTTCCGGCCGGTGGTAGATAGCAGCAAGATTCATCATTCAATATCTCCCTTTTCAACAGAGGTTTCCTTGACAACGTAAACCGTAAATGCCCCAATCAGTGCTAGGACAGCAGATACGACCAGCATGTGTGGAATGTAGTTGCCCAATAACGGATAAAGAGCAAAGGAGCAAACAGAAGCAACAATCTGTGGGAGGCAGATCCAGCAGTTGAATAACCCCATGTAAGTACCATCATGCTTACCATCCAGGGCATTCGTCAGGATAGTGAACGGGATGGAGTTGATCGTAACCCAGCACATACCGATACCAATAAAAGCAACAAACGATAATAGCTTAGTCGGCGCAACAGATAAGCCCCAGAAGCCGAGGGCACCCAGGACCATTCCTAAGGCGTAGGCAGGTTTCCGAATTCGGTCATTCAGCTTTTGCAAAACCAATCCGTAAATAATTGCTACCCCGACTTCAACAGCAGACAGGACACCAAACCAGTTTCCGGCAGCTTGGTAAGCAGCGCTAGAAGCATTCGTAGTGTGCCAGATGTTTTGGGCCACCGTCCCTGCACCATAAGTCCACAGGTATTGGAAACCAGTCCAAGAGAAAAATTCAACAATTCCCAGCGTCCAGAAAACCTTGGGCGCGTGTTTAACAATTGTGAAGAAGTTTTCACTAATATTAGCATTTTGGTCTAAGCCGTGGTACTTGGCATAAGTCTCTGGGTCATATTCGTCAACTTTCCAAATAGTAAAGATTGATGAAACAACTAAAATCGCAGCTCCAATATAGAATGACCACTTAACAGAATCTGGTAATTCACCCTTAGCTGCAATATTCTTAACCCCAATCCAGGTCAAGAAAAACGGGAAGAGGTCAGCGGCAACTGACCCGATGTTTCCCCAAATCGTCTGCCATGACCAAGCCTGGTCCTTTTGTTCATCGTTTACCATGTCAGAAATCATCATCTTGAATGGCTGCATCGACATATTTGAAGACAGGTCCATAAATAGGATGGTTACCGCGCCGAACCATAGCGCAGTCGAAGTCTTGAAACCAAACGAGCCGGAGTTCGGCAACAGGCACATCACAATGACAGCCACAATCGTCCCTAAAATCAAGTAAGGGAGCCGCCGCCCAATTTTAGGAATCCAGGTCCGGTCGGAAAAGTAGCCGACCAGTGGTTGAACAACCATCCCTGCTAATGGCGGCAGGATGAAAAACCATCCTAGCTTGGTTGGGTCCGCCCCCAGGGTTTGGAAGATCCGCCCCATGTTAGCACTCTGCAAAGCAAAGGCCATCGAAGTCCCCAGGTTCCCAAACGTCATCAGCATTAATACTGAAAACGCGAGGGACGGCAAATTTTTATTTAACTTTTTCTCGCTCATATAATAGCGCCTCCATCAATAATTAATAAGTCTATAATGATTACGCTTACATAATACTGCTATCGGCCGCCTATTGCAACCGCTTGCACAAAATTATTAGCAACCGTTTACTTTTAAAAGCTGACGGTCCCTTGGACTCCCTAAATTCTTACCGCACATTTGCTTTTTTAAGGTAAACTGACAATCCATTTAAATTTTATAAAAGCTTAGTTTTAGTTATTCAACCACTTTATAAAACCGGAGTTTTACAAAGCTTATTACGAAAGATTATTTTTCCTTACTCGTTAATTTTTCGTACATTTCAAATAGATGCTGTACAATCTCCTGCTCAGTAGCTGATGGCTTTAGGCCGTATGCTTTAAGAACAGCTTTATCATTAGCCTCATGTGCTTTACGAAATTCGACTGGCATCGTTAATGGATCGTAGAGATCGGCAAGAGAACTATCTGGGTAAAGTTTACGGGCATCAAGTATTCCCTGGGCTGTTTTTGAAATTTGTTTTCTAGATTTGTCATCTAAATTAGGCCAAGGAAAATTATGTTGGAAAAATCTTACTAACATTGAAAGATTTTATAAAATTAACTGGAAAGATGACTATCTACATGACTTATTAGTCTTTTTTGATATAAAACAGATTTTACCATCTGAAAATCAAATGCAGCTTTACATAGACAACAACGGTAATGTTAATAGTATTTTGTTATATGAACTATTAGTGTATGAATTACAAAAGTTATCACTAACCGAAATAACTACTTTGAAGCATTATATTGAGCTAAAATCTTCTAAAAAAGTCTATCAAAGAAATATAACACTTAATAATGTTAGTAAAGTAATTCTAATAGTTAGTACAATTGCTCTTATCCTTACCATATCTGGAACTAATGAAGATATTACAGTCGGTAATGTCACTGTTAAAAATTTTAACACTAAAGTTATCACGCATCTTATTGCTCAAGTTCCTGTTATTCCCATAATATTTAGCCTGCTTATTTTAATATTAGTTACAACTATTTTTATTTCGGTCGCATTTTATAATGCAAAACATTTAAGGTACGCGGATGTCATTCACCAAGCTCTGGAGGATGCATCCTCTATCAAAGCTAATATTCACCATAAAAAATAATGTTTCAACATATTCTTTATATTGATACATTTCTTTTTAGTTTAAGTACAATCAGTTCACTATGATTAATGAAATATGGATTATTAATTAAAGATAATTATATTATTTCCTAAGCATACCCTATCTATCATTTTTACAAAAAAATAAATATACCGCATATGTTTCTAATAACCTTCTGACAATCAACGATACAAAAAAAGGTACTACGTAAGTTCAAATTACAGAGTACCTTTTACCGTATTATTCGCTGATGTTTTCTGTAGAGAGTTTGTGCCTAACTTTCTTTTTCTACTAAGCTTTGTCTCACTACTAACAAACAACGTTATAATAAGTTATTTTACTTAATCTAATGCTCAACCATAGGATTAGAATCTTTAACCTCATCATTATATTTGAAAACTTAATAGCAGAAACAGATATTACGTATATTAAATTTATGTGGTACCTGTTTTTTCTTTATATATTGCTTTTATAGGCTCTTTTAAGACGATTTGATTAATTTATCATTAAGCCCTCAAAGTGTGCTCATTTGAGGCTTATTTTGGCTCTCATGAGATATAACTAGTTTTTCAAAAGAAGTAAAAGACTTCATTTCTCGCTTAGAGAGATGAAGTCTTCATTTTTTATGTCAGCCTTTTTATCTAACTATTTTATTAAATTTGGTGTATTTTTGGTGTATATACACCCTAATTTCTAATCTTATAAAGAATAACATCAGAACTTGCAAGTAGTTTTAGCATATTCTAAATGCCTTTATATCAACCATTCAGTTTACTTCTTCTTGTTCTTCTTTTTCTTTGAATCGTTCTTAGTTTCCTTTTCCGGACGCATCGTTGGGAAATAAAGAACATACCTATCTTCACAATTAAGTAAGGATAATATACAGAACCTGTAAAGATAATTATATTATTACTTATAGCTAAAATATGTAATTTTAAAACAATGGCGTGCCAATGTAATAACAAAAAAAGTACTACGCAAGCTCAAATTACGTAGTACCTTTTGCGGTATTATCTATTGATGTTTTTGGTAGACTTTTGGTAGACAACTTGCAATAAACTGCCAATTCTACCAAATTTGAACCTCTACAAATGCCGTTATCTTAGGCTTCCCTCTTCATATTGTTCTATAACATTATTCGTATTCGATCGTCGAAGGTGGCTTACTCGTAACATCATAAAGAATGCGGTTAACGTGGTCGACTTCATTTACGATTCGGACTGAGATCTTTTGAAGAATATCCCATGGAATCTTAGCGAAATCGGCTGTCATCCCATCAATTGAGGTAACGGCCCGGATAGCAACTGCATAGTCATATGTCCGGCCATCACCCATGACACCAACTGAACGAATACCTGGTAAGACAGTAAAGTATTGCCAAATTTCTTCATCAAGACCTGCTTTTTTGATTTCTTCACGAAGGATTGCATCACTTTCACGAACAATTTCAAGCTTTTCAGGAGTAATTTCACCAATAACACGAATTCCAAGACCTGGACCTGGGAATGGTTGACGCCATACCAATTCATGTGGAATTCCAAGTTTTTCACCGAGTTCACGGGTTTCATCCTTAAAGAGCTTGCGTAATGGTTCAATTAACTTGAAACCGAGCTTCTTTGGCAAACCACCAACATTATGGTGAGACTTAATTGTCTGGGCGGTGTCTGTTCCAGATTCAATTACGTCCGTATAAAGCGTACCTTGAGCTAAGAAATCAGCATCTTTAATCTTCTTGGCCTCTTCGTTAAAGACTTCGATAAATTCCTTACCGATAATCTTCCGCTTTTGTTCTGGATCGGTAACACCTTCAAGCTTACCTAAGAAGCGATCTGCGGCGTCAACTTTAATGATGTTAACACCAAGGTCGCGGCTCAACGCATCCATTACTTGGTCAGCTTCGTTCTTACGTAACAATCCGTGGTCAACAAAGATACAAGTAAGTTGGTCACCGATTGCCTTGTGGATCAAAACGGCAGTAACACTGGAATCAACCCCACCAGAAAGGCCTAAGATAACCTTCTTGTCACCGACTTCTTTGCGGATTTCATCAATCTGCATATCGATGAAGTCATCCATCGTCCAGTTTGCTTTAGCGCCACAAACATCAAAAGCAAAGCGGCGTAAAATGTCTAATCCATATTCGGAATTACGAACTTCAGGGTGGAATTGAACACCATAGAATTTACGGTCATTATCAGCAATCGATGCGATTGGACAGTTCTTACTAGTAGCAGTAACTTCAAAACCAGCTGGGGCTTGAGTTACTAAATCACCATGGCTCATCCATACATATTGCTTCTTTGGCAAACCTTTTAATAATACAGCCTCGTCATCAAGTACTTCAATATCTGCTCGTCCATATTCGGAGTTATCAGCTTTTTCAACCTTTCCGCCAAGATCGTATGACATTAATTGCATTCCATAACAAATACCTAAGATCGGGATCCCAAGCTTAAAGATTTCTGGATCGACCTTGAATGCGTTTGGATCATAAACACTGTTAGGGCCACCAGAGAAGATGATCCCCTTAGGATTAATCTCTTTGATCTCGTCTGCAGTCAACTTGTGAGAAAGCAATTCGGAATAAATACCGAAATCACGAAGCCGACGAGTAATCAATTGATTGTATTGGCTACCAAAATCCAAGGCAATGATCTTATCAAACGCATCTAAATTGATGTTTGCCACAATGACACTTCCTTTGTTCAAATTTTTATTCTTAAAGGCTAGTTTACAGGCTGAACATGGCATGGTCAATGATTATTTAATATTCCATAACAAAAAAGACGGGAGCCAAATTTTCTCACGCCTTTTTCGTTAGATGGAATTTTATTGAGGATATTTAATTAGTGTTCTAAATCAATATTTAATAGACGTAATTCTTCATCAACCGCTTGTGCTTCAAGTGTTTTAGTATCTTTATCAGTTTTTATCATTTCGACAGCCTCCTCATCTCATTTAATCTGTATCTTTCTTAAGTGGTCTGTCAGTAATTGTCAATAAAAATGAGTCATAAATATTATATGCAACCGTTTCGAACCTTGGTATATTAGGATTAAAAAGGTTCATTTTTTTACTTTTACTAAGGGCTTTAACTAAATTTTCTAGTGCAGGATTTGTAATCCATTCCAAATTCAGTTGGTTTGAATACGCTTTCTATATTTGATAAAATTTAGTTAGCTATTTTTACTTGAGGTACAATATGTTTATTCGGACAAAATATCTTAACCAACTAATAAACAACATGGACCGGCCAACAATTAAGATCCTCGTTGGGGTTCGTCGGTGTGGTAAAACAACTATTCTTGACCAATTCCGAGCAACTCTTCGGCGCCAAGAAATATCCCCAAGCCAAATTCAGGTGATCAACTTTGAATATCTCCTAGAAAATGAATTATGCAATCCAGAATATCTTTTACAATTTATCCTTGATCGGCTTAGTAAACACCAGATGAATTATATTTTTCTCGATGAAGTTGAAGTGGTTCCCCAGTTTGCCCGCGTTGTCAATGCCCTAAATTCACTCTCCAATACTGATGTCTATATTACAAGTTCCAACAAAACTATTCTGGAGAAAGAAAATCTTCAACAAATGACTCCCTACATCATCATCCCCGTTTTCCCTTGCAGCTTCCGTGAATACATAAAAAGGAACCAACAAGAAGCTGATTCCCAAACGTTATATCAATATTTAAATGAGGGTGGTTTCCCCTATACTCACGAAATTCACGGTCCAATCAACCTCCGTAATTATGTGAATGGGATCATCAACACGATTATCATTACCGATTTCACCCAGCAAGCGACCCTTTGTAATCCAGGACTAACTAAACAACTCGCGCATCACCTAGCTCATCACGCCGGAACCACACAAAATATCTCTCAGATTGTTGATAGTCTTAAACGTCACCATATCACTACTTCCAATAAGACAGTCGATTTCTATTTGCAGTTCTTACAGACGTCCTTTATTTTTTACCCGTGCAAAGAGTATGATTTTTCTCGTCGCCACGTCAAAAGCACCAATATTCGTTATTATCCGGTAGATCCCAGTATTCGTCAGGCGCTCACACTAAAAAAGAATGTCCTTTCTCAACGAATTCTTGAAAATATCGTCTTTATTGACTTGTTGAGCCAAGGTTACCAAGTATATAGCGGCCGTATCAAAGATAATGAAATTACCTTTGTCGCAATTAAAAATGATATCTTTACCTGTATTCAAATTGCTTATTCGCTTGCTGATGATGGTGCCTATCGTCGGGCGATCAGCGGATTACGGCAACTTTCCTCAAAATATAGAAAGCTTTTAATTACAGTAAAACCAGCGCTCAATTACGCTGGCTTAGATCCTGATATTGAAATTATTGACTTATATAGCTGGCTAACCAATTAACCCCGTCGCAAGTAAAGCTTATCCACGACATGGCCAGTAGTTTTGTGTAAAATTACGTCAGCACGACTCTTAGTTGGTAGGATAAACTCCCGTAAATTAGGAAGGTCGACACGTTGCCAAACATATTTTGCCATTTTAAATGCTTCTTGGCGGTCACCCTTCGAATAAGGATAGTAATAGTTTGATGGGTCAGTAAAGGCTGTATCTAACAGCATCCCAAATCGTTGAAGATACCAATGCTCAATCAAGTCCGGATCTGCGTCAACGTACAATGACCAGTCAAAGTAATCACTGACATAGAGTTGCTGGTTACTTGGCAATTGCAATGTGTTGATCCCTTCTACAATTAATATATCTGGACTATCAATTACCAAGGGTTTATCCAGTTGAACATCATAAACCTGATGCGAGTATGTAGGTGCCTTAACAACTGGTTCCCCTGCTTTGACATCATTGAGAAACTTTAGAAGTCTTTCCATATCATATGATTCGGGAAAACCTTTCCGATCCATGATCCCCCGCCGTTTTAATTCTGCATTAGGATATAAGAACCCATCCGTCGTCATTAATTCTACCCGCTTATCCGGCAACATCTTATTTAGTAAAATACTAATCAACCGAGCGATGGTGCTCTTCCCAACTGCAACCGAACCCGCAATCCCAATAATATATGGAATGCGCATCGTGGAACGCTGTAAAAAGTTTGCTTTTTGCATCTGCCATTCCAAAAAATTCTGGTAGCGCAATTGAATTAATTTTATTAACGGCAAATATACATCCTGCACATCCTCAATTGAAATTCGGTCATTCAATGATTTAATTTCATCCAAGTTTCCTTGGGTTAACCGCACTGAATCAGTTGGGAAAAAGCCGTGCCATGTTTGCCGATCAAATTGTTCGTAGTTCATCCATTCATCCATTATGCAAAATCCTTTATTTCACCCGTTAATGAAAACGGTTACTCACATTTAATAATAACATATTATAAACATAATTAAAGCTCAATCTAGCTTGTGAACACCTAAACATTTTACCAGATAATTAGCGCAACGCAACTGTTTGAAATAAAAATGGAGACTAGTACTATTACTGGCCTCCATTTTCATTTGATTATGGTTTAGGGAAGTTTAATTTCGGATAATCCTTTAACTCAGGTGCATCGGTTGTATAATCATCGAAGGTACTCTGGTTATTATTTTCCGACTTCAAACTTGTCTTCTGTTTCTTTTGCTGCTTCTGTAAATTCTTCAAGCTCTTCTTAAGGTTATAAGTATATTGTTTTTTATCAACTTTCTTAAATCCTGGGAGTTTGTAGAACCGAAGCAAGTCACCATTCACAACTTTATCTGATAATCCAAGATCAGTTGTAACATATTTTTGAATCTTGCCAATTTCTTTGCGCTGAGCCGCGGTTTGGTGAGTAATTTGCTTACCATTCTTAGTGTAATAGTAATCACCATTATACTTAGTGTATTTAGGCGTTACCCAATCACCATTTCTAAACGGTACAATTTGCTTATTTTCAGGGGAAAGTAAGTCTTGTCCGAATTGAATATAATTCTTAGAGCTGATTCCTAACAAGTCCTCAAGAGTAGGTAAGACGTCAATTTCGCCACCATAAGTATGATTAATCCCACCTTTTAGGCCAGGCATATTAATCATGAATGGTACTTTTTGGAACATTGCTAGATCATAATTAGTTACTTTCTTCTTACCTAAGATTTGCGCAATGGCTGGTTGGTGGTTGTTAGAGATTCCATAGTGGTCACCATAGAGAACTAACACACTGTTTTGCCGTAACCCTGTCTTATCAAGGTAATCAAGAAATTCACCAAGAGATTCATCTAAGTATCGTGCGGTTTGAATATAAGGATCGACCGTATCATCACCAGTCTTCCACGCTTCGATATCCTTATTCTTTTTATCGAGGATATATGGATAGTGGTTAGTAACTGTGATGAGCTTTGCATAGAATGGTTGTGGAAGCTGCTCGATATAGTGGGCTGATTCTTTCATGAAGATCTTATCCTTCATCCCATATCCAGCATCATAATCCTTGGTCTTAGGGTAATACTCTTTACTAAAGAAGTATTGGTAACCAAAAGACTTATAAGCATTATCACGGTTCCAGAAACTAGGAACATCCCCGTGGAATGATGCCGTGGTATAGCCAAGTTTTTGATGAAGAAGCGCTGGCGCAGATTGGAAGGTATTAGTTGTCCCATCAGTAACCATTGCTGATCCTTCTGGAAGACCAAATAGCGAGTTTTCGAGCATTGTTTCAGCATCCGCCGTCTTTCCTTGACCAACTTGGTGGAAGAAGTTATCAAATGCCAAAGTATCATTAGCATGGTACAACTTATTCAGGTTTGGCATTACTTCTTGACCATCTTCTTTATAGTCGATCATGAATTGCTGGAGACTTTCAAGGTGAATGATAAAAATATTCTTTCCTTTAGCCTTACCATAATATTCAACATTTGGCGCAGCATAATTACTATGGATGAAATGCAAAACCGGCTTTAATTCGTCGCGATTAGCACGCGCTTTTACTACACTGTTATTAGTTGTCTTAACTCCATCATAAACTGTATATGCTTCGAGCCCTAGATACTTAACAATATAGTTATTATCAAAAGTTCGTGTAAGTAATTGTGAACGATCACTTTCCGCCATTCCTAAGTTAACTCCAAATAGCACGAAGCCAAGGGCAGTAATCGTCATCGCATATCTAACCTTAAAGCGCCGCATATCAACACGGACAAAATGGAAAAGTAAGATGAGTGCTAAAATTACAACATCTAAGTAAACTAAAAAGTCTTCGGGACGTAATATTCCCATTAAACTTTTACCAAGATTATTTGAAGCCGCTCCAGATCCCTTTATTACGTTAAAGGTAATGAAATCTGAAAATTCTCGATAGTACAAAATATTTGCAAAAAGCCATGTCGATAATGCCGCATTAATTATCAACATAATCCAATAGGACAAGCGCCCACGGAAATACAATGCAATTCCCAAAAATACAAGGGCACTTGGAATCGTATTAAATGCTAAAAGGAATTGTTGCATGCTTCCTTTTACACCTAAATTAAATTCATTTTGATAGGCCCAATAGCTCTTTAAACAAAATAAAAGTACAACAAGCAGAAAAAAACCGAGCTTGGTATTCAAGACACGGCGGAGCTTCTGCAACGCTGTTTTCATAGTCGTTCCTCCATAAAAAAATATCATTATTAACAATAATACACTAACTAGCTAACCGCAACCGTACAATTTTATTTTTCCAAAAAGTTAAAAATTCCGTCACTTTTCTGTCGTAGTTAGCCTTTTGAAAATAGATCTTAAATGTTATGATTGAGTGTCGTTAATTAACAGAAGGGACTGAGCACCATTTCAAAGAAAAAAGCGAACTTAATGTTACTGCTAGTTGCTATTTTATGGGGAAGCAGCTACGTATTTGCCAAACTAACAATTCAAGCTGGAATGCATTCTGGAGTCATCAATGCTTGCCGGGGAACAATGTGTGTAATTGCTGGCTATATTATCTTCCATAAACAGATCAACCAAATGACTTGGCTGGATTTTAAGCTAGGACTCCTTATGGGAACAATCAATTTCCTGGGTTATTTTTTACAGACTGATGCCCTCCGTTATACTACGCCGGCTAAAAATGCCTTCTTGACAACCTTATACGTTGCAATTGCTCCCTTGATTTTATGGCTATTTTGGCATGAACGTCCACAGCGGAAGACATATTTTGCGGTCGCCCTCGCGATTATCGGGATGGCCGTCATCACTAACGTTGCTAATACTGGGCTTCAATTAAATTTTGGTGACTTTCTAACTGTTGTTTCTGCTATCTTTTGGGCCTTACAATTAATCTTCTTTGGAAAGTACGCGCCGAAAGTTTCCAGTCCCTGGGTGGTAATCTTCATGATCGGCCTATGTCAAGGCACGTTCGGCTGGATTACGACCGGATTATTTGAACGTACCAATCTTCCACAAATTCATTGGGTTCAAGCCCTGATTCCCCTTGCTATTTTAGCGATCGTCGTAACCTTCTTAGCGCAAGGAATGCAAATTACAGCTCAGCAATATACTGATGCTACATCTGCTGGATTATTATTGATGTTAGAATCATTTTTTGCCAGCACCATGTCAGTTATCATGGGCTATGATCCCCTTACACCACAACTAATTTGGGGTGGTTTAATCTTACTTTTAGCCAATGCAATTATGCAAGTTAATTTCCAAGATGTGCCATTTTTAAGAAAACAGCATTAAAAATAACGAGGATGAAAAGTTTTTTCATCCTCGTTATTTTTATTTGCTTACTTTCTTATCTTCCTTGGCAACCGCTGCTTGAGCTAGCAAGTTGACATAGTTAAATGGTCGGTCAAAGTTTGGCTGGAACATTGTATCATACATTCCAAGAAATTCAATTGTATTTTGGTTCTGAATGCATAACGAAATCAGACTTAAAGTTTCTGAAATATCGTGTTTACTCATCATCTGTGCTCCCAAGATTCGTTGGGTATCCTTATCCCAAACCAATGACATCAGGACCGGCGTGGTAGTTGGCTTGAACTACTCCCACTTAGCTAAACCTACGGTTTAATGCTTGAAGTGGGAGATTC
>OMGQ01001068.1_pt1 | contig 17967 bp, 15 predicted proteins | sample 1646071 | NCBI WGS metagenome assembly OMGQ01 (sample SAMN05578585, study PRJEB25193) | human gut metagenome | biome: Human Microbiome; feature: human-associated habitat; material: feces | host: Homo sapiens | place: USA:Birmingham
CACCTGTACCGGTTCCGCCTCCCATACCACATGTCACGAATACCATATCAGCACCTTTAATTGCCTGTGTAAGTTCTTCAACATTCTCCTCTGCTGCCTTCTCACCAATCTCAGGCTGTGCGCCTGCTCCAAGTCCCTTAGTGAGCTTCTCACCTATCTGGATAGCAGTTGGAGCCTTACATAAAGTGAGTGCCTGACTATCAGTATTAATACCAATAAATTCAACTCCTCCGATATTCTCATCTATCATTCTGTTAACCGCGTTATTTCCCGCTCCACCTACACCAACAACTATAATCTTTGCTGATGACTCCTGGTCATTAGTCATTATCTCTAACAAGGTTGTTGCCTCCTTTAATATCTAAAAATTGCACTACATAATATATTATAATTTTTCATCTAAAATATCAACCGTTTTTTTACTTTTCACGTTTAAAAATTATAGAACTTTCATCGCCATTATAATCATCAAGATACAGTGTTCCTTTAAGTGTTCCGAATCTGGATGATAACTGCTTTAATTCAAAAAGCCTGTCTGTAAAATCCTTGCTGCTTCCAAGGCTTACCTTAACATCGCCCATATAAAGCGTAATATTATAAGAGGCATCAAAATACACTTTGTCCACATCAATATCATACTTATCAAAGCTCTGTATAAGATCAAGAATTGTATTGTATATATCTGCATTTCCCACATCAAGCTTCGTATTGATTACTATTGAATCAAACTTAAGTCCGTCAATCTGCGGAACATTTTCATATAAATCCGTTGAGCTTTCTACTACAATTCCATCTTTATCAAAATACATATTACAGCCCATGTACCTGACATAACCTACTATTGCCTTTTCATATACTGTTACATAAAGCCTGTCCGGCCAGTCCGTCTCAACATCATATTTCTGGATAAATGGTATTTTGGTGTCTTTTTGTCCAAAAATCCTGAAATATAGCAGATTAACATAATCACCACCAAATATATATTTTTTAAGTTCTTCATCCGAATAATGAGTTGAACCCACAAATTCTATTGTATCAGCCTCAAACACCTTATATGTAACACCAAAAAGCATTCCGGCAACAGCTGCAATAACTGCAAATATAATAAGGGCTTTCTTTCTTTTTCTGCCCCGTCTTTTTTTCTGGTTTACACTGTTACTATTCCTACTACCCATTATCTTTCCAACTTAATCTGACTGCTTATATTAAATACAACCCCAAGTTCAAGCAGCAAAAATACTGCCGCCGTACCTCCATAACTTATGAATGGAAGTGATACTCCCGTATTAGGTATTGTATTAGTTACAACTGCTATATTAAGAATTACCTGTATGGCAATATGTGCAAATACTCCTGTTGCAAGCATTGAACCAAACAAATCAGGTGCATTCTGTGCTATATGGTTAATTCTCCATAACATTACAATAAACAGGGCAATCAGGCAGAATGCTCCAAAAAGTCCCAGCTCCTCACATATAACAGAGAATATCATATCATTCTGTGATTCCGGGATATATCCAAGCTTCTGAAGACTCTTGCCAAGACCTTTGCCAAAAAGACCTCCTGAGCCTATGGCATATAACGCCTGAACTGTCTGGTATCCCTTATCATCAATATATTTCTCAGGATTAAGCCATACAAGTATACGGTTTAATCTGAATTTTCCAGTCATATTTCCCGACGCTGCCATCTTCTTTATCCATGAGTAAAATGCGCCAAAAGCCACCGCTGCCAGCCCCGTCAGTGCAACATATATTTTATATCCCGGATATGCCACAAATGTCATAACAACGGAGATAAGTGCTACAATAAGTGCGCTGCTCATATTAGAAGACAGCACATAAACAAGCAGTGCCGGTGCAAAACCGGCTATTATACATATCACTATAACAGTCCTGAATTTCTTTATGTTCTGCCCTGCTTTCACTATAAGAAATGCAGTCATGGCAATCGTTCCAATCTTTACAAGCTCCGCAGGCTGGAATTGTCCCAAACCCGGAATCTTTATCCATCTGGTGGCTCCATTTCTTGTAATTCCAAGAGGAGTCTTTAAAAGGAACATGCAAAGAAGTCCGCCTATATATATTACAACTGCAAGCTTCTTAAGATAATGATAATCTAAAATCTTAGTTTCAACTATCATTAAAGCAAAGCCTATTATAGTAAATATAAGCTGTTTCCTGAAATAAAATTCCGGATCACCCTCTTCAATCTGCGCTGTATAAGAGCTTGTGCTGTAAATCATTGTAAGTCCAAAGCCAACTATGAATACAAGCACAAAAAGAAGAGTGTAATCAAAGTAAAATCCATATTGTTTTCTCTTTTTTCTGTTTCTGTTATTTCTTCTATTTCTATTATTCCCCGGCATAAAGCACCGCCTTTTTACAGATTATTGACAAGATCCTTGAATATTCTTCCTCTCTGTTCGTAGTTATCGAACATTCCCCAGCTTGCACATGCAGGAGATAAAAGAACTGCATCTCCACTTACCGCATTTTTAGCACATATGTCTACTACCTGTTCCATTGAATCAGCATATTCGATATTCTCAAAGCCATATTTCTTACATGTGTCAGCAATCTTGGCACTTGTCTGTCCTATAAGTACAAGAAGCTTAACCTTATCCTTAAATGCCTTTACATAAAGGTCGAATTCTGAACCTTTATCATAACCTCCGCCGATAAGAATTGTAGGCTTAACCATAGCTTCAATAGCCTTAACTGCTGCCTCTGGGTTAGTTCCCTTAGAATCATTATAGTAATCAACACCATTCTTAGTTGCAACATATTCAATTCTGTGTTCAACAGCCTTAAATTTCTTAACCTGTTCTATTATAATATCATCAGGAATTCCTGCAGCCTTAGTCATTGCAATTGCTGCACATACATTTTCATAGTTATGCTTTCCTAAAAGATTCATGTCATGAACATTCAACATGTCATAATCATTAGTTCCATCTGTATACTTAATCATCTCACCATCTACATATGCTCCGACTGATGGCTTTCTTTCACTTGAAAACCACACAACATCAGCCTTACACTCAGGTGCAAAGTCTGTAAGATACTTATCCTCCAGATTAAGCACACATGTATCTGCCTTAGTCTGGTTCTCACTTATTCTTTCCTTGGTCCATGCATAACATTCCATTGTATGGTGTCTGTTAAGATGGTCAGGTGTAATATTAAGAATTGCAGATACAATCGGATGGAATTCATGTACTGTCTCTAACTGGAAGCTGCTTATCTCAGCAACTGTATATGAATCCTCACTTGTCTTTAACACTTCACCTGTATATGAATTGCCTATATTACCAACAACAAATGTTTTCTCATTATATGCAGCAATTATCTGTCCAACAAGCGCTGTAGTTGTTGTCTTTCCGTTAGTTCCTGTAATTGCAATAACCTTACCCTTATCATAATTATATGCAAGCTCAATCTCGCCCCATACAGGGATACCGGCATTCTTAAATGTAAGCACTATCGGACTGTCAATAGGAACCCCCGGACTTATTACAAGCAGATCAATCTTCGAAAGAAGTGCCTCATCAAATGCCCCGATGATAATCTCTGCCTTGTTATCACCTAACTTCTCCTGCACCTTCTGTCTGTCAAGCTTTTCATTGCCATCATACAGTATGCAGTCAGCACCAACTTTATTCAAAAGGTCTACGGCTCCAATACCGCTTATACCTGTTCCCACGACCATTACCGTCTTATTCTTTAAATCCATCGTCGTTTACTTCCTTTCATACAAAATGTATACAAAAATATATTACTATCAATCATCGTTTTTTTCAAGTTGAACTGACCTTTCTATACCAATATACGGCAATATATTTTCATACAGTGTCTTAACAACAGGAGCAGCAATTGTTCCACCATAATATACACCTGTCGGTTCATCAATTAAGCACATCGCTATAACCTGTGGATTATCAGCCGGAGCAAAACCTATGAATGATGAAATATATTTTCCTGAACCTCTTGGCAGCTTCTGTGATGTTGCCGTTTTTCCTCCTATTGAATAACCGTCAATATATGCTTTCGTTCCTCCGCCTTCTGACACTACACCCTCAAGAATCTTTTTCATCGTTTCGCTCGTTTGGGATGATATTGCCTCATCCTGTGTTGAATATGCAAATTCATTTACCACTGAACCATCTGATGAACCTGTGTATAAGCCAAAATGTGGTGTAACAAGTCTTCCACCATTTACAATCGCCGAAACAGCCCTTAACATCTGAACGGGTGTTATCTGGAAAGACTGTCCGAATGACATTGTGGCAAGCTCAACCGCACCTACATTTTCCTGCTTATGAATAATCGTTCCTGCCTCTCCTGACAGATCTATTCCTGTCTTTGCAAGAAGTCCAAGCTTACCCATGTACAGATACATATTATCAGTACCGACTCTTCTGCCCCATTCAACAAATGCCGGATTGCACGAATTATACACTGTATGTGTAAAATCCTGTGTTCCATGTCCTGTTGTTTTGTGACATCTTATTCTTCTGTCAGAAACAACCGTTGCACCTGAACATGTGAAAGAATCATTTAAACCCACCACGCCTGTCTCAAGTGCTGCTGTTGCAGTAACCGTCTTAAATATTGAGCCTGGCTCGTATGTATCATTTATGCAGAAATTCCGCCACATATTATTAAGAAGATCCATCTTATCCTTTTGTGCATCTTCTTCGTCCGGTTCATAATTAAGCTCATACGGAGAATTAAGGTTATATTCAGGAACATTTGCCATAGCAAGTATCTCGCCATTATCCGGACGCATTACAATTATGCTTACCTGTTTTGCCTCTTTCTTGACCATTGTCTCCCACGCAAGCTGTGTTGCATATTTCTGTATATTAACATCAAGCGTTGTATACAGATCCTGTCCGTCAACCGGAAGAATACGATCTTCCCGGCTGCCCTTTATCTCAATCCCCCCTGCATCAGACAGTGTAAGAATCTGACCGTTAGTACCTGACAGATATGTGTCATATTTAGCTTCCAGTCCAAGTATTCCCTGATTATCAGCACCAGTAAAGCCAAGCACTTTTGAAGCCAGTTCATTATACGGATATACCCGCTTATAATCCTCGTCAATCTTGACACCAGGCAGATCGTATTCCCTTATTGCATCTCCGATATCCTTTGCCACATTTGTCTTAATATATTCCATAGAGGATACTTTCTTTACTTTCTTAGTCACTTCCTCCACATCCATATTAAGTTCACCTGCAAGCACTTTTATAACCTTATCTTCGTCCTCTATCTGACTATGTATTACAGAAACTGTACATACCACTTCATTAGCTGCAAGTATTTCGCCATTTCTGTCAAGAATCCTTCCTCTCTTTGCCTTAATTCTCCTCTCCCTCTGATGAAGCTCATCGGCCTTCTGCATATAATATTCTGACTTTACCGTCATAATAACGCCAAGCCTTACGCATTCAAGAATACAAACCATAAGGATTGCAGCTATCATTAACACAAGTTTTTTTCTATGACTGGTGCTAAGCCATCCAAATGTGTCATTATCCTTCATTGACAAATAACCCCGCTTTAGTCTTCTACATTTTATGAGAAGTAAAGCAGGGTTATTCTACTTATTATTACATAATTTTAGTTACTGCCTGTTGCAGCCGGTTCCGAAACAGGGACATCTGAAACGCCTGATTCCTCCGGTGCATTTCCCGGATCAACATATGGCTCGTCTGTATCCTTATACACATTCATATAAGGCAGCAGCTCCGTCATAATGTCTTTTGCAAGTATAAGTGCATCTGATGTACTTCCCGATGTACCAGTCGTTCCATCCGGTTCATCAAGAACAATGTATATTGCAAATTTAGGATCATCTGCCGGAGCATGCCCTATAAATGAGATAACCCACTTAAGGTCAGCTCTTGGGATTTTCTGTGCAGTACCAGTCTTTCCCGCAATAGAATACCCCTCTATATACGCCTTATGTGCTGTTCCTAATTCTACTGTATTTTCCAGATATTTCCTAAGATACTTTGATGTTGAAGCCGTAACAGTCTGTCTTACAAGAACCGGTGAATTTTCTTTAACAACTTCTCCATTCGCTGATTCTATTTTCTTAACAATATGTGGCTGATAATACTTGCCATCATTAATAAGAGAACTATACGCTGACAGCATCTGTATCATATTAACATTAACATTCTGTCCAAATGAATTGGTTGCAGCATCTATCGTAGTTATCTTATTCTCATCATACATAATACCTGTAGCTTCACCAGGAAGGTCTATACCAGTCTTTGCACCAAATCCAAACATTTTCTCATACTGTGCAAATCTGACATTACCAAGCTTTATTGCAATATTAATCATGTACGGATTACATGAATTTTCCAATGCCTGCGACAATGTAAGCACACCATGGCTTCCTGTTGTTGAATATGAGTGGCACTTAATCATATCAGGACCAACATACTCATATCCCTTGCATTCATAAGTATCTCCATCATGCACAACGCCTTCTTCAAGACCTGCTGCAATAGTAAATGGCTTATAAGTTGAACCCGGCTCATATGACTCTGATACACAATAATTAGTCCATAACTGATACAATGCATTAGTTACATCTGTATCTGACATTGATGCAAGCTGTTCCTCAGAATATACATTTGCAAGATTTCTGGGATTATTAAGGTCAAACTGTGGATAGCTTGCCATTCCAAGAATCTCACCATTCTTAGGATTCATAACAACAATAGCTGTATTCTTAGATGGTTTTTCCTGATTATATGCAACCATATATTTCTCTATTATGGACTGCACATTATAATCAATTGTTGTAATAATATTATTACCGTTAACTGCTGCCTTTGTCGTTTCTACTGCATTAAGATCTTCATCAACATAGCTGTATGAAACTCCGTCTGTTCCTGAAAGCTCATCGTCATACTGGCTTTCAAGACCAAGCTCACCACCATTGACATTGGATGCAAAACCTATAGCATCGCATGCAAGAGTACTGAACGGATATTTTCTCACATAGCTTTCCTCAAACCATACACCATATATATTGCTGTTCTTCTGTGCCTTAAGCTCATTAAATTCAGCTATCTCATCTGATGTCAGTTCCTTAAGCAGCTTCTGATACTGGCTTGAAGGATTATCGTTAATTATTTTTTTAATATTATCTTTATCAAGACCAAAACATTTTACTAATGCATCTATTGTATTATTAAGATATTTTCCATCCTCTGATGTAACACTCTTTACATCAAGTATCAGATTATACACCTTCTCACTATATGCCAGAACTGTTCCGTCACTTGCAGTAATATTACCACGCATATAAGGAATTGTAGTTGATGTATATGTCTGATGATTAAGCACCGCCTGGGAATATTCCTCCCCATGTGTATAGTTAATCATAAATATCCTTACACCAAGTACAAGTAATAATACAAATACTATTATAAATGTAACATTAATTCTTCTGTGTGTCCTCTTAAGCATTACGCGTTTCCTGCGCATTATTTTCTTTCTTCTTGCTTCACTGGTATTGTCCATAAATTTATCAATCCTTTATATCGCACTGCCACACATTTTAGTTATTTTGAGATATCCTTATACTGCTTTACATATTCACTTTCCTTTGAATCGTAACCGATTACCTGACTTCTGCTTGGATATACCATACCAAGTTCATTGACAGCTGTATCATATATTGCATTATAATCAATTCCTGCATTAATCTCTGATTCATGGCTGTTATTCTCTGCCTTAAGTGAATTAAGCTGATTCTGAAGCTCAACTACAGCAGTACTGTTAGTCTTAATATCTGACTGGAGATTAAGATACTGGTAGCATATTGCAAATACTGCTGTTGCACAGATAGCAAGCACTGTAGTATACACAAGGTTAACCCTGTTATTTCTTCTTATCTCTCTTCTTCTTTGTCTTCTCTCCTGCTCCTGCTCCTCAATTCTTCTTTCATGCTCATAAGTATGTATTTCTGGAACAGACTGCAGCTTTCTTACTGCACTTCCATACTGATATTCAGTTGTCCTGTGATTTACAACATTTCTTCTCTTCTCCAAAACTTTCCCCTCCATAAATGTTTTATATTCTTTCAAACACCCTCAGTTTAGAGCTTTTAGACCGCTGATTCTCGTTTAGTTCTTCATCTCCTGGAACTATAGGTTTTCTTGTTATAACCTTTCCTTTTGATTTCTTTCCGCATACACATACCGGGAAATCCGGTGGACATGTACATGGATTCTCATTGTTTCTAAATCTTGCCTTAACTATTCTGTCCTCTAGAGAATGGAATGTTATGATACATAAACGCCCCTGTGGATTAAGCCTGTCTATCATCATATCTATTGAATTCTCTAAGACATCTAATTCCCTGTTAAGTTCAATTCTTATAGCCTGGTATGTTCTCTTTGATGGATGACCTCCTGTCGCCCTCACCTTTGCCGGAATAGAAGCCTTTATAATCTCATTTAGTTCAAATGTTGTCTCTATCGGCTTTTCTTTTCTTGCCGCAACTATGTGTTTAGCAATATTCTTGGCAAATCTGTCCTCTCCATAATCTCTTATAATTCTGAAAAGCTCCATCTCACTATATGTATTAACAAGATCCTTTGCTGTCATCTCCTGTCTCTGATCCATTCTCATATCAAGAGCAGTATCTACATTATAAGTAAATCCTCTGCTTGCTGTATCTAACTGATACGATGAAACTCCTATGTCAAGAAGTATTCCATCTACTTTATCAATTCCAAGTTCATCAAGAACCTTGTCCATATTGCAATAATTATTTCTTACTATTGTTACCCGTTCTTCGAATTCTTTAAGTCTTTCTGTCGCTGCCGCAATTGCGTCCGCGTCCTGATCTATACCTATAAGTCTGCCACCACCTGTAAGTCTTTTCGCTATCTGATATGAATGTCCTGCACCGCCAAGTGTTCCATCTACATAGATTCCATCAGGTTTAATATTCAGATTGTCAATTGTTTCTTCCAAAAGAACTGATTTGTGTTTAAATTCCATAATAAACCTCATGTCTGCATATTATATAGAAAATCCAAGACTCTCCATATTCGCTGCTACTTCATCCATATCATCATCATAGGTACTGATACTCTGCAGCCAGCGGTCTTTGCTCCAGATTTCAATTCTGCTTGCAACGCCCACTAAAACTACATCTTTTTCCAAGCCTGCAAACTCGCGTAATACTGATGGAAGAAGTATTCTGCCCTGCTTATCCACTTCTACGCTTGCTGCACCTGCAAGAAAGAATCTTGTAAACTGTCTTGCATTCTTATTGGTAAGTGGTAATGTCTGTAACTTTTCTTCAAATTTCTGCCATTCATCATTCGGGTAAACAAACAGGCAGTTATCAAGGCCTTTGGTAACCACGAATTCATCTCCCAGAACCTCACGGAATTTAGCCGGTACGATTAGTCTGCCTTTAGCATCTATTGTATGGTTGTATTCGCCCATCAACATAACTATCGCACCCCACTTTCTACCATTAAGCTCCACTTTCCACCACTTTAATGTCAATTTTATACTTAAAGTGTTTAAAAAACAAGTCCTTTTTTTAGTTTATTTAATGTCAGAAGGCAGTTAATAACAGTCTTTTTCTCCATTTCGTGTTTTGATTGCTTATATAGTGTTTTGTCATCATTTTCAGCACAATATATGGATATATTCTTATACTTTTATATAAATTATTTTAATAAGTAAATTATATGTTGTTTTTAAAGAAAAATTTTTGTATAATATGATTTTGTACTGGATTCTTTTTTACATTTTAAGAACTCTGGAACGAATAATCATAAGAATAATTAATGAGGAGATTCTATTATGAAGCTTGGTATCGTGGGTCTGCCTAATGTCGGCAAAAGTACCCTTTTTAATTCACTTACTAAGGCAGGAGCAGAGTCAGCTAACTATCCTTTCTGTACAATTGACCCTAATGTCGGTGTTGTTGCAGTTCCGGATGACAGACTTGACAAGCTTGCCGCTTTATATAATTCAGCAAAGATAACACCTGCTGTTATTGAATTCGTAGATATTGCAGGTCTTGTTAAAGGTGCATCTAAGGGTGAAGGTCTTGGAAACCAGTTCCTTGCCAACATCCGTGAGGTTGATGCTATCGTTCATGTTGTAAGATGTTTTGAAGATTCTAACATCGTTCATGTTGATGGCTCTATTGATCCTATAAGAGATATTGAAACCATTAACCTTGAGCTTATATTCTCTGATATTGAAGTATTAGACAGACGTCTGTCAAAGCAGAAGCGTGCTTCATACAATAACAAGGATATTGCTAAAGAATGTGACCTTCTTGAAAGACTTAAGGCTTTCCTTGAAGAAGGTAATTTAGCTAAGAATTTTGAATGTCAGGATGAAGATGAAGAAGCAATACAACCTTCTTACAGCTAAGCCTGTAATCTTTGCAGCTAACGTGTCAGAAGATGACCTTGCCAATGATGGTGCTGACAATGAATATGTTGAAAGAGTAAGAGAATATTCTAAGAAGGATAACTGTGAAGTATTCGTTATCTGTGCACAGATTGAACAGGAAATCTCAGAATTAGATGATGATGAGAAGAAGATGTTTCTTGAAGACCTTGGCATAAGTTCATCAGGTCTTGATAAACTTATTGCAGCAAGCTACCGTATTCTTGGTCTTATCAGTTACTTAACAGCAGGCGAGACAGAAACCAGAGCATGGACAATCACTAAGGGAACTAAAGCTCCGCAGGCTGCCGGAAAGATTCACAGTGATTTCGAAAGAGGCTTCATTAAAGCAGAAGTTGTTTACTATCAGGATTTACTTGACTGTGGTTCATATAACGGAGCCAAAGAGAAAGGTCTTGTAAGAATGGAAGGTAAAGAATATGTCGTTAAAGATGGCGATGTAATCCTTTTCAGATTCAATGTATAATATTAATGGGCGTGTGGTTTTACCACGCGCCCATTATTTCTTTAAACTTCTTAACATTATCAGCTACATCTCCAGAAAAGATTGCTGAACCTGCTACTATTACATTAGCACCTGCCTCAAGAATTGATGCAAGATTTCCGGCATTCACTCCACCATCTATCTCAATATCTGTATCAAGTCCTTTAGCATCTAATAAAGTTCTTATTTCTTTTACTTTATCAAGTGATTCCGGTATGAACTTCTGTCCCCCAAATCCCGGATTAACGCTCATTACAAGAACCATATCTACCTTATCAAGATAAGGCTCAATTGCTGATACCGGTGTTGGTGGATTAAGTGTTATAGCTGCTTTTACACCACATTCCTTAATCTTTTCTAATGTAGCAACAACATCCTTACACGCTTCAACATGTACTGTAATTATATCAGCTCCTGCCTTAACAAAATCTTCTATATATCTTATAGGCTCTTCAATCATAAGATGTACATCAAAAACCTTGTCAGTCGCACTTCTTGCTGACTTAATAACTGGCATTCCGAATGAAATACTCTTTACAAAAAGTCCATCCATAACATCTACATGAACATATTCAGCTCCTGCCTTATCAATCGTTTCAAGCTCTTCTCCTAATTTCTTGAAGTCTGCCGATAATATTGATGGTGACAAAATTTTCTTTAAACCACTCATAATTAACAACCTTTCTGTTTTCAAGTACATTTAGTACTTCTTCTTGTTCTTTATTTCTTCAAATATATCTGTATATGACTTATATCTGTCATAATTGATAATTCCGTCTTCAACTGCCTGTTTTACCGCACATCCAGGTTCGCTTACATGCATGCAGCCATTGAATCTGCACTTTCCTTCGAATGGTACAAACTCTTCAAAGTAAAATCTTAAATCTTCTTTCTCAACATCCGGAAGATTAAGTGATGTAAATCCCGGAGTATCACATATATATGTTTGCTTACATACATTGTATATCTCGGAATGTCTTGTAGTATGCCTTCCTCGGCCTATCCTGCTTACTTCTCCTGTCTGGCTGACTTCTCCCTGCTCTTCCATGTCCGGTATAAGCAGATTGGTAAGTGTTGATTTGCCAACTCCTGAAGGGCCTGCAAGTACTGTTGTCTTTCCTTTCAGTACTTCCATTATCCTGTCAATGCCAATATTATTCTTTGCACTTATAAATATGCATTCACATCCACACCCCTCATACTTCTTCTTTAATTCATTCTTATATTCATCATCAGCCAGTTCTTCTTTATTGAAACATACAACTGTCGGAACATCCTGATAATTCATCATAAGAATGAATTTATCAAGCAGATTAAAATTAGGTTCTGGCGTCTTTACTGCAAATATAACCATTGCCTGGTCAATATTAGCAGAAGCCGGTCTTATAAGTTCGTTCTTTCTTGGAAGGATGTCCACCACATTTCCTTTGAAATTATCCTTATCAATAACTTCTATCTCCACATTATCACCAACCAGTGGTTTAATGTGTCGGTTTCTGAATATCCCTTTTGCCTTACATTCATAAATACCGCTGGTTTCTACATGTATATAGTAGAAACCAGCGATACCCTTAATTATCTTTCCCTGCATATAAATAATTATACCTGATTAATTCTGTGGCTTCTGTTCTGCATTATTTGGCTGATTATTCGAATCAGAATTATTTCCATTTGCATTATTGTTTCCATTCGAATTATTATCCGAACTGCTACCCTGATTAGTATTGCTATTCTTATCAGCTTCAGTTGCCTTTGTTGTTGTCTCCTGCTTATTACCTAGCATAATTGTAACTGTTGTTCCCTCTGGAACTGAAGTTCCTTCAGAATAATTACAAAATATAACATTTCCTGATGTTCCACTTAATACTTCAACATTAAGACCGTTATTTTCAAGCCACTGCCTAGCCTGACCTTCTGTCATTCCTACAAGATTAGCCATTGTAACATTCTTAATCTGCTTTCCACGGCTTACTGTAATTGTAACTGTTGTTCCCTGTGCCACACTTCCTGATGGAGAAGCCTTAATTACTTTGCCTTCATCAACAGTGCTGCTGTAATCATAATCAACCGAAACCTTAAATCCTGCTGATTCCAGTTTTTCTCTGGCATCAGATTCTGATTCCCCTGTAACAGATGGAACTGTTGTATTAACAACTTCTTCCCCACCACTTATAGTAAGAATAATCTGTGTATTCTTTGCCACCTTGGCACCTGCCTTAGTTCCCTGTGAAATTACAGTATCCTTAGCCACTGTCTTAGAGCTCTGTACAACCTGCTTATATCCAAGTCCGACATCATTAAGTGCCTTAACAGCTTCATCCTTAGTCATGCCCTCAACCTTAGGAACTGTAACTGTATCCTTGGAATTTGCTGTTGATACCGTCTCTTCAGTAGCTGATACAGTTTCTGTATTTTCATTCTTATGTGACTTAGTGCTTCCAACAAGCTTAACAATAACAAATATTGTAACAATAAGTATAATAACAGCTATTCCTATTCCAATTATTTTCATAATTAAATCCAGCTTGTCATTATCCTCATCATCAATATCTACATCCTCATCGTCTTCCTGTAATTCATTATCTGAATCTTCATTTTCATCATCTTCCAGAAAAATATCATCATCTGATAATGCATCATCATTCTCACCAGCATTAACTTCTTCTGTATCAGATGAAGCTGTAGCTGCCACTCCTGCTGCTGCATAAGCCGGAGCCATCTTAACAAAATCTTCATCTGGCATTACAAGAGCTTTTTTAAGATCTGTTATAAGTTCTGCTGCTGTCTGATATCTTCTGTCAGGTTTCTTCTGTGTACATTTAATAACAATTCTGTCTATACTTAATGGTATATCCGCTACAACCGTAGATGGTGCAGGTATCTCATCCTGAATATGTTGTACTGCTACTGCAACTGTAGAGTCACCATCAAACGGTACTGTACCTGTCAGCATCTCAAATATTGTTATACCAAGAGAGTATATATCACTTCTCGCATCAGAATATCCACCTCTTGCCTGCTCAGGTGAAATATAATGAACCGAACCCATTGTTGATGACGAATTAATTGTACTTGATGAAGCAACCTTGGCAATTCCAAAGTCCGTTACCTTGACCTTGCCTTCCTTAGATATAATAATATTCTGTGGCTTAATATCCCTGTGTACAATATTATGCTTATGTGCTGCATCAAGTCCGTTAGCAACCTGAATTGCAATGCTTACAGCTTCTTTAAAAGGTATTTTGCCACGCTTTTCTATGTATTTCTTGCCCTCTACAAGCTCCATTACAATATAATATACTCCGTTCTCATCACCGACATCATATACATTAACTACATTAGGATGTGTAAATCCTGCTACAGACTGTGCCTCTGCCCTGAACTTAGATACAAATGTCTTGTCTTCACTAAACTCAGACTTCATTACCTTAATAGCAACATATCTGTTGAGTTTATGGCACTTTGCTTTGTAAACATCTGACATTCCGCCTGTGCCAATCTGCTCGATTATCTCGTATCTGTCAGCTAAAAACATTCCTTTTCTTAACATAACCTATCCCTTTCACTTACAGTTCTACAATTATAACTGAAATATTATCCTTACCGCCCTTCTCATTCGCTCTGTCAATAAGCATTCTCGCTGCATCTTCTATATCGGAATTGTTCCTTACAATGCTTAATATCTCTGCATCTTCAAGCATATTAGTAAGACCATCAGAACACATAAGAACCTTACTGTTTTCTTTAAGATCAATTGAAAACATCTCTGGTTCGACTTGTTCCTCTCCTCCGATTGCCCTTGTTATGACATTCTTTCTGGCATGTGTTCTTGCCTCGCTTTTACTTAACTTTCCTGCAAGAACCATCTCTTCAACAAGTGAATGATCTCTTGTTATCTGAGTTATATCATTGTCATCTATTACATATAATCTGCTGTCTCCTACATTAGCAACTCTTAATACATTATCAAATATGGTTGCGATAACAAGAGTTGTTCCCATACCATAGTAATCCTCTGATTCAGATGCCTTCTGTAAAAGCAGACCATTAACCATCTTAACCGAATCATTAATAATGGATATCGCATCTTTTCCCTGTGACTGTTCAATAAGAGTTTTAATAGTTTCAACTGTAAAACGTGAAGCTGTATCACCAGCTTTATGACCGCCCATTCCATCTGCTACAATAAACAGATTAGGCAGGCATCCAACCCTGTCAACAGATGTATATATATAATCCTGATTAACGGCACGCGTCTTGCCTATATCAGTAATCGCCGTTGCTTTCATCAACATCCTCCATATACTTATTCCTTAACTGTCCACAGGCACCATCAATATCTCTGCCCATTTCCCTTCTAATTGTAACATTTATTCCGTTCTTTTCAAGTTTATTTTTAAATGCGTACACTTCATCCTTACCAGTCTGCTTATAATCACGCTCCTTGATAGGATTAACAGGTATAAGATTAATATGGCAGTTCATGCCCTTAACAAGTTCAATCAGCTGCTTTGCACATTCCATTGAATCATTGACACCTTTAACAAGACTGTATTCAAATGAGATTCTTCTGCCTGTACATTCTATGTAATACCTGCATACATCCATTATCTCCTCAATTGAATACTTATTAGCTATAGGCATCATTGTTTTTCTTAGTTCATCATTAGGCGCATGAAGTGAAATAGCAAGTGTAATCTGTAACTTAAGGTCAGCAAGTTCCTTTAACTTAGGTACTATTCCACATGATGATACAGTAATATTTCGCTGGCTTATATTAAGCCCCCTCTCATCATTGAGAAGTTCTATAAACTTAATAAGATTATCATAGTTATCCATTGGCTCTCCAGAACCCATAACTACAACATTGCTTACTCGCTCCCCTGTAATCTTCTGTATTCTGTATATCTGGTCAAGCATTTCAGATGGTCTTAAATCCCTGACTTTGCCGTTAAGTGTAGATGCACAGAAACGGCATCCCATACGGCATCCAACCTGTGAAGATATACATACTGAATTACCATGATGATATTTCATGAGTACACTTTCAACATAATTACCATCCGATAATCTGAACAGATATTTTTCTGTTCCGTCAAGCTTTGAATGCTGTACCCTGACAGGCTCTAAGCATACATATTCTGATGTTTCCTTTAACTTCTGTCTTAATGCATTAGAAAGGTTGGTACATTCATCAAAGCTGTCTGCCAGCTTTTCATGCATCCACTGATATAGCTGCGAAGCCCTGAACTTCTTTTCACCAAGTCCAGCCATATATGTTACAAGTTCGTCATAATTAAGTGACTTAATATCTGTCATGTCTATTCTCTCCTAAGTTTTGCAACAAAGAACCCATCTGTTCCGCCATTCTTTCCCGGCAGAATCTGTCTGTATTCTATCTTCTTAAAGCCATATTCTTTACATAACCAGTCAGCATTGGCTTCATTCTCTTCTGAATTAATTGTACATGTACTGTACATCATTATACCACCCTGCTTAACATATGCCTGTACAACAGAAAGTATGCTCTGCTGAAGCTCTTTTAATGAAACAAGCTTGTCCTCTGTTATATTATATCTGATATCAGGCTTTCTTCCCATAACACCGAGTCCTGAGCATGGAAGGTCTGCTATAACAACATCTGCCTTCTCTCTCATAGATTCATCCATTACGAGTGCATCTTTTACCTGAACTTCTATATTATTAAGTCCTAGCCTTGATATATTTTCTTCAATAAGTCCTGCCTTATAATCTGATACATCCCTTGAATATACTTTACCATCAGTGCCAACACTTATTGCAGCATTAACACTCTTGCCTCCTGGTGCTGCGCACACATCAATTACTGTGTCCCCAGCCTTAAATCCAGTCATATATCCTGCTGTCATGGAGCTTATATCCTGTATCTGGTACAGACCATCCCTGAAACTCTTAAGTCCGGCTATATAATCATAGTCCTTAATCTCTAAAGCATATGGTATACCTTCAACATCCGCCACAGATACATTTTCCTGTGAAAGAATCCTCTTTATCTCTTCAACCGGCGCCTTTGCTGTATTACATCTTACATAAGTCTTTTTTTCCTGCTTAAAGCCTGCAAGAATTTTCTCAGTCTTATCAATACCTAACTGACTATGCCACATTCTAACTATCCATAATGGCATTGAGTATTTTAAAGAAAGGTACTGTTCAATATCCTTATTCCTGTCAGGATATGTAATATTGTCTTTATTTCTTGCAATGTTTCTTAAGACTCCGTTCACAAAGCCCTTAAGTCCTGTGAATCCACGTTTTGTAGCCAGCTTTACAGCCTCATTGCACACTGCTGAATCCGGAATATTATCCATATATATTATCTGGTATACAGACATTTCACATATATTTCTTATAAGTGGTTTCATCTTTCTTACAGGAGTCTTTGAAAACTGGTCTATTATATAGTCAAGTTCAATTCTGTTCTCAATCGTTCCTAGTGATAATCTGCTTATAAATGCTCTCTTATTCTTATCAAGATACTGGTACTTTGTCAGTGCATTATTAATGAGAAGGTGTGAAAATTCACCCTTCTCATTGATTTCCATAAGTATATCCAGTACAACTGCCCTTAAATTCACCGAATCAGTCACGGCGTCTTCCTCCAAATAAATAAATCAGTCTTAAAAGCTGTAAAATTGCTGTGGCTGCTGCCGCAACATATGTCATGGCTGCTGCTGAAAGCACTTTTCTTGCCTGTCTGTTCTCATCTCCATATAGGAATCCTTCTGATTCAAGAAGCTGTAATGCTCTTGCCGAAGCATTAAACTCAACCGGTAATGTTACAAGCTGGAAAAGTACTGCCAGACTGAACATAAGAATACCAATATCTATAAGTATATTAGTTGAGCCAAATATAAGTCCAAGCACAATAAGTATCCATGATACCTGCGAACCGACACTGGCTAACGGAAAAAGTGCTGTTCTGAAGCTTAAAGGACCATATCCGTAAGCATGCTGTATTGCATGTCC
>OMGQ01001070.1_pt1 | contig 17954 bp, 12 predicted proteins | sample 1646071 | NCBI WGS metagenome assembly OMGQ01 (sample SAMN05578585, study PRJEB25193) | human gut metagenome | biome: Human Microbiome; feature: human-associated habitat; material: feces | host: Homo sapiens | place: USA:Birmingham
CCTATTGTCCGAAGGCGCTGACCGCTCAGGTACCTGCCACCTATATCATTGAAAACTTCATTGCTGTGGAGCATCCCTGGATTCACAGCACCTATCTTTTGGTCATGTTTTTTGCTCTGCAATGGTGCAAAAAATCTGATAAGCGGTTAAAGACACCAGACTCCCCCCTTGTTTTATTTGAATTTTCTTCAATTGTTTTTATCATATTATGAAATTTACAAAATGTCAAAGGTTATGTATGATAAATGCAACAATAAAAAACGGGTGAAGTGCAAAAACTTCGGCAAAATATACAACGCGCAGGCGTTTATTCCAGATCTCCCATTCGCACCGTTCATTTCCAACATCTGAAATATTGAAACAGGAGGGTAACCATGGAACACAACAAAAAAGAAGCAAAGCCCCTGCGAAAACCGTCTTTAGCGGAATCTATTATCGTCCTGCTCTCTATGGTCTTTTTTGTCAGCATTGGCTATGGTGTGTTCAAGCTGGAGTTACAGGTCATGTTGCTTTGTACGGCTGCTTTTACCGCTCTCATGGCTATGCGGCTGGGCCTAAGTTGGACAGTCCTGGAAAAGGCAATCTCCCAGCGCATGGTCAAGATCCTGCCCGCTGTGTATATCATGTTCACCGTCGGCGGCCTGATCGCTACCTTTATCTACTCAGGTACGATCCCTATGCTGATCTACTATGGGCTTCAAATCATCAGTCCTCAATTCCTGATTCCTTGCAGTTTTCTGATCTGTGCCATTCTGGCCACCGCTACCGGTACTGGATGGGGTTCCGCCGGCACCGCCGGCGTCGCCTTGATTGGTATTGCTATGGGGCTTGAGATCCCACTGGCCCCTGTTGCCGCCGCAGTTGTTGCCGGTTCTACCTTCGGTGATAAGCTCTCTCCTCTGTCTGATACCACCAACATGGCTGCGCTGAGTGCCGGAACAGACCTATATGCCCATGTTCGATCCATGCTGTGGACGACGATCCCCGCTGCTATTATTAGCGTCGCAATTTACACTGTGTATGGTTTGCGCTTTGGCGGTGACTTTGTGATGCCGGAAAATGTTTCCTCCATGCTTGCAACAATGGACCAGATGTATACCTGGAATCCTCTGCTTTTGATCCCCTTTGTGATCATTCTCCTGGGTTCTTTGTTGAGAAAGCCCACTCTGCCTGTCATGTATATCGGCATCGCAGTTGCAGTCGCCTTGGGTATGATCTTCCAGGGCTTCACCTTGAACCATGGACTCACTGCTTTTGCCAGCGGATTCAAGATCACTATAGTCCCAGGTCTGGATGCAGCAACCACAAATGCAGATGTTTTTACCCTGGTGCAGCGCGGCGGTCTGACCTCCATGTCCAACATCATTCTCACCATCTTCTGCGCCTATTCCTTCGCTGGAATCGCGGAAGAAGCCGGGTTTATGGAAAAAATCATTGATGCCGTCATCGGTAAAGTCAAAACCCGTGGGGCAACTGTGACTGCTGGTATCTGTACCGCCATCACCCTGACAATTATTGGTGTAAGCGGTTATATTTCTCTCATCATGACCGGCGAACTGTTCCGCAAGCCTTATCTGAAACAGCGTATGGACCTGTCTGTCCTGTCACGCACCTGTGAGGACGGCGGCACTATGATCTGCAGCATAGTCCCCTTCAGCACCTCCGGTCTGTTCTATGCTGGTGCTCTGGGGGTGCCTGTACGCTCCTATCTGCCCTGGCACTTCATGGCCTTTATCTGCCCCATCCTAGCCATCATCTATGGATATACTGGCATTGGCATCAAGACGATCTCCCCAGAGGAAGCAGACCGCCAGATCCGTGAGCTTGGTTTTGAGGTGGATTGATCCGTCCCCTTTCATCTGTTATAAACATTGTCTTTGGAGATGACAAACTACTATGAAACACAACATACTGCTCATCCATCCCACGATCCAGCCCAACGGCGTGGCCTATTTTGAGGAACACGCAAATGTATTTTATGCGCCGGACGGTCAGCCGGAAACCTTGATCCGCTGCATGAACGAGCATCAGATTGAGGGGGTCGTAGTCCGCTGCGAGCCCATCACCAAAGAGATCATGGATGCGGTACCGTCCCTGAAGGTAATCGGGATGCATGGCGTGGGTCTTGATCACATCGACGTCAAAGAGGCTACCGCTCACGGGATCCGTGTCCTGAATATTCCGGATGCCAATTACCTGTCTGTGGCCGAGCATACCATCATGTTTATCCTGGCGCTGAGCCGCAGCCTTCGAATCAATGACTGCAGTGTCCGAGCAGATGCCTGGTACAGCCGTGAGAACCGATACACGATGGAGGTGTTTGAAAAGAACCTGCTGATCGTTGGTCTGGGCCGGATCGGAAAAGCAGTTGCCAAACGGGCCCAGGCGTTTGATATGCACGTCATGGCTTATGATGGCTTTGTATCCCGGGAAGCTATGGAGGAGTTCGGGGTCGAAAAGGTGGACCACTTGGAGGATGGTTTGAGACGGGCCGACTTTGTTACCCTCCACGTCCCCCTGACGCCGGAGACCCAAGGAATGATCTCTACCCCTCAGTTCCAGCTGATGAAAAACAGCGCCTACATCATCAACATGGGCCGCGGACCTGTGTTGGATGAGGAGGCCCTCGCCGTCGCTCTGGCACAGGGCGAGATCGCCGGAGCCGGACTGGATGTTCTGAGCGTTGAACCCCCCCGGAAAGATCATCCCCTGTTCCAGATGGACCAGGTCCTCTTTACACCCCACATTGGCGGAGACACCCGTGAAGCCAAGCTCCGCACCTCCGAACGCCTCTCCCGCACAGTCTTGGAAGCCCTGGACGGTGCAGACACCTATAATTGGTTCAACCGCCCCAGATGAGAGTCTATTCACCGGGAATCCACACAATTTTTTAGAAAATCAAACCATAAAGGAGTACATCAATTATGTTGAAGCTCGATGGCATCATGACCGCTCTGGTCACCCCTTTGAATTCTGACGGCACAGTAGACGAACAGACTCTGACTGCGCTGATTGACTATCAGATCGCCCACAAGGTACACAGTCTGCTGCTTCTGGGCGGCACCGGTGAGTACACCTCCATGACCATGGAGGAGCGGTTCCGCGCGGTGGACATCACGGTAAAAGCTGTTAACAAGCGGGTCCCGCTGGTAGTCGGCGTACTGGAGACCGGGGTCGGCGAGTGCCTGAAGTTCTGCAAGTACTGCAAAAACGCCGGCGCTGATGCCATGCTGGTGCTGACGCCCTTCTATATCATGGGCACCCAGGACGCCCTTGCAGGGTTCTACAAAACGCTGGACCGTGAAGTGGATATGCCCATCCTGATCTATAACATCCCCTACCGCACCAATGTCAACGTTCTGCCTGACACTGTGGTCCGCCTGACCAAGGAGATGAAGAACCTGGTCGGCATTAAGGAATGCGCCTCCATGACACAGGCGATGGAAGTGCTGCTGAAGGCGGGCGACAAGATCAGCGTCCTCACTGGCGACGAGTTCAGCGCTGTCAGCCTGATGGCAATGGGCGTCAAGGGCGCCGTGATGGCCACCGCCAATGTGGTTCCGGACGCCTGGGTCAAGATGTACGACCTGGTCCAGGCCGGAAAGATCCAGGAGGCCATGGAGATGTCTCTGGATTACTTCCCCCTGTTCAAGGCGCTGTTCAGCGAAAATTACATCAGCCCGCTGAAATACGCGATGGCTCAGGCGGGTGTGCCCTGTGGCGCATCCAAGCTGCTCCCGCTGCTGGAAGCCAAGGATGAGACCAAGGCCTGGGTGGATTCCGAGATGAAACGCTTGGGTGTGATCTAATCACTGTGGGGAGCCCCCGATCTTCCACACCCGCAGGCTCCCGCTCCATATTACAACTTTTAACCGTCTACTGTGTATCGTGCAGAAAGGAAGAACTACCATGCCCAATGCCTATTTTACCATTGCCAAACCCGCCAACGACCCCTTTAAGGGCTATCTGCCCGGCAGTCCGGAGCGCGCTGAGCTGAAGGCCGAGCTGGCCCGGCAGTCCGCTCAGGTGGTGAAGATCCCCCTCATCATCGGCGGGAAAGAGGTCTGGACGGACAAAACCATCCAGGTCACCATCCCCCACGACCATCAGCACGTCATCGCTGAGTGCTGCATGGCAGGGGAGAAGGAACTGAAAATGGCCGTGGAAGCGGCTCTGGCCGCGAAGGATGCCTGGGAGGAGATGCCCTGGGAGCACCGCTCCGCTATCTTCCTGAAGGCCGCTGACCTGATCACCGGCTCCTACCGCCAGGTGCTCAACGCCTCCACCATGCTGGGGCAGTCCAAGACCGTGTTCCAGGCGGAGATCGACATTGCCGAGCTGGCCGACTTCCTCCGCTTCGGCGTCTGGTCCGCCCAGGAGATCTTCAAGGACCAGCCCCTCAGCGTGGACGGGATCTGGAACCGCCAGGATTACCGCCCCCTGGATGGCTTTATCTGCGCCATCTCTCCCTTCAACTTCACCTCCATCGGCGGAAACCTGCCCACCGTCCCCGCCATCGTGGGCAATGTCTCCGTTTGGAAGCCCTCCCGCACCGCCGTGCTGTCCAACTACTACTACATGAAGCTGCTGATGTGGTGCGGCCTGCCTGCTGGCATCATCAACTTCGTTCCCTGTGCCGGCTCGGATATGTCCCGGTATGTGGTCAGCCATCCCAAGATGGCCGGCTTCCACTTCACCGGCTCCACCGCCGTGTTCCAGAGCGTCTGGAAGCAGGTGGGCGAGCACATCGCCGACTACGCCAACTACCCCCGTCTGGTGGGCGAGACCGGCGGCAAGGACTGCATCTTCGCCCACCCCTCCGCCGACGTGGAGCCCCTGGTGGCCGCCCTGGTCCGCGGCTCCTTTGAGTTCCAGGGTCAGAAGTGCTCCGCCTGCTCCCGCGCCTTCATCCCCGCCAGCATCTGGCCCCAGGTGAAGCAGGGCCTGAAGGAAAAGACCGCCGCCCTGAAGGTGGGCGGCGTCCAGGAGTTCGATACCTTCATGGCCGCCGTCATCGACCAGGCCTCCTTCCAGACCTGCAAGGGCTATATTGACCGGGCCGCCGCCTCTCCGGAGTGTGAGATCGTGGCCGGCGGCACCTATGACGACAGCAAGGGCTGGTTCGTACAGCCCACCGTGATCCGCTGCGACTCCCCCTACTATGAGTCCATGGTCCGGGAGATCTTCGGCCCCATCCTCTCCATCTATGTCTATGAGGATAGCCAGCTGGACGAGACCCTGCGCATCTGCGACACCGCCTCCCCTATGCCCTCACCGGCGCGGTGTTTGCCCAGGACCGCCAGGCCATCGTTAAAATGGAGCGCGCCCTGCGCAACTCCTGCGGCAACTTCTACATCAACGACAAGTGTACCGGCGCCATCGTTGGCCAGCAGCCCTTCGGCGGGGCCCGGGCCTCCGGCACCAATGACAAGGCCGGCACCGGCCTGAACATGATCCGCTGGCTCAGCGCCCACGCGGTCAAGGAGTCCTTCTCTCCCTCTCCCGCCATCAATTACCCCTATATGGCCCAGCCCTGATCTGCTTCTATCTTTGCTTCCTCCTCTATTGTCCTTGTGACCCCGAACGGGACGCCGCACACGGCGTCCCGTTCGGGCATTTTTTCTTCTCCCATCCTAAGAAAATCTTAAACAGTTCTTAATTGACTTTCCCATGCCGCCTGGGTACACTTAGTGTACTAATACAGTTCATACAGCTGCGGGTCCCGCTCCATCGCGGGACCCGCAGCAGAAGGGAGGACATGGTATGCTAAATCTGGACTATCGGGACGCCCGGCCTATCTATGAGCAGGTGCGGGACGGCCTGCGCCGCCTGATGGTCACCGGCGTGATCCGGGAAGGGGAGAAACTCCCCTCGGTGCGCGCCCTGGCCAGCAGCCTGGCCATCAACCCCAACACCATCCAGAGGGCGTATGAGTCCCTGGAGGCAGAGGGCTATGTCTGCTCCGTTCCGGGGAAGGGCTCCTTTGCCGCGCCAAACACTGGGGTGGACCAGGGGCGGCGGGATGCGCTGCTGGGGCGCTTTGATACCGTGACTGCCGAGCTGCTCTATCTCGGGGTCACCGGAGAACAGCTCACCGCCCGGGTGCGGGCAATGGAAGGAGGGGAAGCACAATGATCCAAGTGAACAATGTGGTCAAGAGCTTTGATGGCTTCCGGGCCTTGGACGGCCTGACCATGTCGGTGGAGGGAGGCTCCATCTACGGCCTGGTGGGGCCCAACGGTGCGGGCAAGTCCACCATTCTGCGGCACATCACCGGCATCTACCGGCCGGACTCCGGCTCCGTGCGGGTGGATGGTCAGCCGGTGTATGAAAATCCCTCGGTGAAGAGCCGGATGGCCTGGATCCCAGACGACCTGTACTACTTCCTGTCTGCCTCTACCCGGGACATGATGAAGTTCTACCGGGGGCTGTACCCCCAGTTCGATGACAAGCGGTATCAGGCCCTGAAGGACGCCTTCCCCGCCGTGGATGAGAAGCAGCCCATCCGCCGCCTGTCCAAGGGGATGCAGAAGCAGTCCGCATTCTGGCTGGCCCTGTGCTGTATGCCGGACATCCTGGTGCTGGACGAGCCGGTGGACGGCCTGGACCCGGTGATGCGGCGACAGGTGTGGTCCCTCCTCATGGGGGATGTGGCCCAGCGGGGGACTACCGTGCTGGTCTCCTCCCACAACCTGCGGGAGTTGGAGGACGTGTGCGACCATGTGGGCATCCTCTCCCACGGAAAGGTGCTGTTGGAGCGCTCCCTCACCGACCTTCAGGACAACATCTTAAAGCTCCAGGTGGTCTTTCCTGACGGGCAGCTGCCCCAGCTGCCTCCGGATCTGAATGTGCTCCATGTCACCCAGCTGGGGCGGGTCCACACCCTGATCGTCCGGGGGGAGCCGGCGGTCATCAAAAGCCGGGTGGCAGTCTTTTCCCCCATGCTGATGGAGGCCCTGCCCCTGTCTCTGGAGGAGATCTTTATCTATGAGTTGGGAGGTGAGGACTATGCGGTCCGGGACATCGTTCTTTAACACAGCGCTCTTCCGCAAGACATTCCTTCGCTTCTGGCCGATCTGGGCCCTGTACACAGCGGGGTGGACACTGGTCCTGCCTCTGCGCCTGTGGGCGGACGCCATGCGCTGGAAGGGCTCGTCCACCCCGGAGGAGCTGGCGGAGCGTCTGCAAAACGCGGCCGGCCAGATCCCCTATCTGCTGGAGGTGGGGGTGGTCCTGGCGGCGGTGATGGGACTGGTGTGCGCCATGGCGGTGTTCTCCTATCTGTACTCCAGCCGCTCGGCGTGCATGATGCACGCCCTGCCCCTCCGGAGGGAGGCCCTGTTCCTCACCCAGTACCTGGCGGGGCTGTCCTTCCTGCTGCTGCCCCAGCTGGCCGTCTTTATTCTGACCGCCGCCGCCGAGGCCGCCATGGGCTGCCTGGCCCTCTGGCCTCTGGCTCAGTGGCTGCTGGTCCAGAGCGGGCTGTGCCTCTTTTTCTACTCCTTCGCCGTGTTCTGCGCCATGTTTACCGGCCATCTGGCCGCCCTGCCGGTGTTCTACGGGGTGCTGAATATCCTGACCTTTCTGATGACCTCGCTGGCGGAAGCGGTGTGCCAGCTGTTCCTGTACGGCTTTCAATCCTTCCCCTCTCCGGTGTGGGAGCTGGTGGATCACCTGTCCCCGCCTTTCGCCCTGTCCAACGCGGTTTCCGTCATGCTGCGCAACGACGTCCTCGTGCTCTATCAGCCCGGTCTGGTGGCGGCCTATGCCGCGGTCGGTGTTGCGCTGGCTGCCGCCGCCCTGCTGCTCTACCGCTCCCGGCACATCGAGTCCGCCGGCGACGTGGTGGCGGTCAAGCTGGTCCGTCCCCTGTTCAAATATGGAGTGGCCCTGTGCGCCGGACTCACTGGCGGAATGTTCACCTATGGGCTGCTGTCCGGCCTCTCTGACCTGACCCTGATGGGCTGGATCCTGTTCTGGGGGCTGGCAGGCTACTTCGCCGCGGAGATGCTCCTGCGGAAGTCCTTCCGGGTGCTGGCGGCCTGGAAGGGAGCGGTCCCTCTGGCTGCCGTCATTGTGCTCCTCTCCCTCAGCGTCCACTACGACTGGTACGGCTTTGAGGACCGGGTGCCCCAGGCCAATCAGGTCGCCGCGGTCACCCTCAATGGCCTGCACAGCGCCCCCTATGACGACGGGCAGGGGCGTGGGCTGACCCTGGAGGACCCGGAGCAGATCGCTCTGGTGCTCCAGCTCCACCGCGCTGCCCTGGCACTGGAGGAGGAGAACAGGGAAGAGGAGTCTGATCCTCAGGGGTATACGGAGTACCTCTATCTGGATCTGCACTACGAGCTGGCCGACGGCACGGCTCTGGAGCGGGGCTATTCTGCCCTTCCCATCGTGGAGTCCGACCGCGGCGTGGAAGGAACTCTCACCTGGGCGGCGGGGCAGCTCCTCTCTGACCGGGAAAATATAGAGCAGCTTTACGGCTTCCACGACATTGAGGCCAACTGCCGTTTGGTGGCCGCCTATCTGGAGGATGTGTGGAACACCCAGACACGGCAGTATGAAACCGTCTATATCGACGGCTCCACTGAGAAGCTGTGGCAGGCCATGAAGCAGGACTTCGCTGAGGGCACCATCGGTGTGCGCTATCTCTTTGACAACAGTGTCGAACGGATGGAAAATACCTGCGCCACCGACCTGTACTTTGACTATGAGGCTCCTCCGAAGCCTGGGGATGTAGGTATTTCCTCCTATGGCGCCTCTTTCTCCATCACCCTCACCCCCCAGGCCAGCCACACCCTGTCCCTCCTCCACCAGCTGGAGGTCCTGGATGAGACCCACCTGGCCCCCACAAACCAGGAGGCTGAGGCCCTGGAGCGCGGAGAGAGCGGCTCCGACCACTTCTCCGGCCCCTCCACCCAGACCGAGGCTGTGACCGAGGTGTATTACTCCTGAGCCACAGGCAGACGGGCCGGCGTACTTTCGGTGCGCCGGCCCGTTTTTTCTCAAATTTCCACTTTGGAAAACTTTTCATATACTTTTTACATAAATCGTCTGGAAAAGCCGCGGGAAGTCTGCTACAATGGTATCAGCTTCTGAAGTGCGGAAGGAGGAGTTTCCATGACGGATCAGCGCCGGGACATCATTGTACGAGCCCCAGGCGGGATTTTGTCTCCCGCTTTTCTCTCCGCACCCCAACGAACAGCAGGTCCATAGCGGCTGTGCGCCTATGTGCGTTTTGCCCTCTGGAGCCTGCTGTTTTTCCTTTCAGTCTGAAAGCCTAGTTTTGTGAGAGAGGTGTCGATCATGCTTCCCTGTCAGGGTACTTGTTCCAACTATCAGCCCGGCTGTCACAAATGCTGTGCGGAGTGGAAGCTGCTCCAGGACCGCCAGCGTGTCCAGCGGCAGCAGAAAAAAGCCTATCTGGACTACTACAACGACCTTTGCCTCACTATGACCCGGCAGTTCCGGTCCCTCAGTCCCTGCCGGCTGATCCGCTGAGCCAGCGGCTATCCATAAGACCCCGGCTCTCCTTCGGGCGCAGGAACATCCTCAGGGTGTTCCTGCGCCTTTTTGTATCACAGCGAAAGGATCCCGGAGGAGCCGCATCGTGGATGCTCCTACGGGATCCTTGATTCCGGCTTCAATGGGGCGGCTCCTTCTGTAAGGTGTACTCCAGAAGCCGGTAATAGGCCGCATGAGTTCCATGTTGGCTCATACATAGGAATGTCTGAGCCTGAACTGGACTTTATGACAGGCTGAACAGGATATGTTACTTTATGACGCCCAGAGATCGTCCACCTGAGCGCCGGTGTAGTACCAGGTGAGAATGTCCCGGAAGGAACTGCCTGCCTTGGCCATGGCGTTGGCCCCGTACTGGCTCATGCCCACCCCGTGTCCATAGCCGGTGACGGAAAAGGTGAAGCTGGTCCCGTCCCAGGCCACGGTGAAGGCGGCGGAGCGCAGGGAGAACAGGGTGCGCACCTGGCTGCCTGTGAGGGTGACGCCCCCCACCGGGATGCTGGTCACCACTCCGCCGCTGGAGACGGGGGGACCGAACCAGCCGGAGGGATCGCCGGACAGGCCGGCCCCGGGATAGGCGGAGAGCACCCGGCTGCGGACCTCCTCCGCCGTGAGGACCACCTGGCTGCGGTAGTTGGGGACCTCGTCCCCTTCCGGGCTGGAGACGCTTTTCAGATAGTCCACCTGGCTGCCCCACACCGCCACCGCGTCCGCCGTCTGTCCGGGGGCGGAGGAGAAAAATACCGCCTGAATGGGTGCGCCCTGATAGAGGATGCCCAGCCCATCGGTGTCCGCCACCGCCTGGCTGATCTTGGCGGAGTAGGTCCCGGCGCTGATCCCCCACCGGGTCTCCGCCGCCTGCCGCTCCACATAGGCCTGACAGCAGCCGCTGTCGGTGCACACGTCGGCCTGGGGGTGGGCAGCGTGGGCAGATGCCTGCCGGACCACAGTATAGGTGCGGGCGGCGCAGGCCTGGGCCTTCAGGGCCTCCTCCTCAAAGGCGGCGGGCATCTCTGCCGCCACCACGCCGAAGAGGTAGTCCGCCATGGTCACCTCCTCCACGGTGCCGTCCGGCTGGAGCAGCTTGACAATGTGCCCCCGGTCCCGGGCGGCCCGGGCGGGCTGGCCCTCCGGGGCCGCGGCAGAGAGGGGAGCGTCTCCCCCGGTTCCGGCGGCGGAGCTCTCCCCCCGGACGGTGATCAGAGGGAGGAGGAACAGGAAGGCGGTGAGGACAAGGCCGGTCCCCGCAGTGAGCCGCCAGGGGCGGTCCGCCTCCGGCGGCATCCAGCTTTTTCTGCGTGCCGGTCCTCTCATTCCGTTTCCCCCTCTCCACTGCGCCTTTGGAGACATGGTATGCATCCGGGGAGCGGGATATGTTGGCGGCAAAAAGCCTTTGCGATTTTGACCGGCAGGCGGTATAATAGGGTCTGCTGAACGGTCCGGCCCGGAGCCGGACCCCAGGGGGAGCCCGCTCCCCATCCGATCCAAGGAGGAATATGGTATGCTGCTGAATGTGCTCGCGGTGGGCGACGTGGTGGGCGAGGGGGGCCAGGACATTCTGGCCCGCCGCCTGCGGGAGGTCAAACGGGAGGAGGACATCCACTTCACCGTGGTCAATGGGGAGAACGCCTCTGGCGTGGGCCTCACCCCCCGTCAGGCCCGGGGGATGTATGATGCCGGGGCCGACGTCATCACCCTGGGCAACCACACCTGGAACCGCATCCAGATCGCCGACTTTCTGGACAAGGACCCCTATATCCTCCGCCCAGCCAACTACGCCGGCCGGGTGCCGGGGCGGGGCTTCGGCGTGTTTGACGGGCCCGGCGGCCTGCGGATCGGGGTGATGAACCTGATGGGGCGGCTGGAGCTGAACGCCAACCTGGACAGCCCCTTCAAGACCGCCAACCAGCTGTTGCGGGGGGCGGAGGCCCAGCGCTGTGACCTGGTGCTGGTGGACTTCCACGCCGAGGCCACCAGCGAGAAGGGGGCTCTGGCCTGGTATCTGGACGGACGGGTCCAGGCCCTGTGGGGGACCCACACCCATGTGCCAACGGCGGACGGGCAGATCCTGCCCAAGGGGACGGGCTTCCTCACCGACCTGGGTATGACGGGGCCGCGGCGCTCCGTGCTGGGCATCAAGCCGGAGCTGTCCATGAACCTCTTTCTGGGGGGACTGCCCCGGCGGTATGAGGAGGCGGAGGGTCCCTGCAAGATCAACGCCTGCCGCTTCACCATCGATACAGAGTCCGGGCGGTGCGTCCAGGTCCGGCGGGTGGACCTGGAGGAGTGAGTCCGGCGGGAAAGGAGCCTTTTTTTCCATGATCAAACTGATCCACGGGGCGGACCTGCATCTGGACAGCCCCTTTTCCGGCCTGACGCCGGAGCAGGCGGCTGGCCGGCGGCAGGAGCAGCGGGAGCTGCTGGACCGTCTGGCCGGGCTGGCCCGGGACCGGGAGGCCGACCTGGTGCTACTGTCCGGCGATCTGCTGGACAGCCGGCGGACCTATCGGGAGACTGCCCAGGCCCTGGCCCGGTCCCTGGGGAGCCTCTCCTGCCCGGTGTTCCTGGCCCCGGGAAACCATGACTTTTACGGGCCCCATTCCCTGTATGCCGCCCTGGACTGGCCGGAGAATGTGCATATCTTCACCTCCGGGGCAGTCCAGCGGGTGGAGGTCCCCGGGCTGGACTGCGTGGTCTATGGCCGGGCCTTCCTGGGTCCACGGGAGGACTGCTCTCCCCTGGAGGGCTTCCGGGCGGAGCGGGACGGCAGGGTGCAGCTTATGGCGGTCCACGGGGAGGTGGACGGCCGGGGGGAGTACGGCCCCATCTCCCGGGAGGACATCGCCCGCAGCGGCCTGGACTATCTGGCGCTGGGGCACATCCACCAGGCCAGCGGCCTTCAGCGGGAGGGGGACACCTTCTGGGCCTATCCCGGCTGTTCGGAGGGCCGGGGCTTTGATGAACTGGGGAACAAGGGCGTCCTCTATGTGGAGGCGGAGCCCGGAAACTGCCGGGCGGAGTTCGTCCCCCTGTGCCGTCGGCGGTATCAGGTCCTGTCTGTGGATGTGACCGGCGCGGAGGACCTGGCGGCGGCGGTACAGGCCGCCCTGCCGCCGGACACAGCGGAGGACATCTACCGCATTCTGCTCACCGGCGAGCGGGGGGCGGAGACCCTGGACCTGGAGGGGCTGACCCGGGCGCTGGCCCCCCGGTTTTACGGCCTGACCCTCCGGGACTGCACCCGGGTGCAGCGGGCGGTGTGGGACCGGATGGAGGAGGACACCCTCACCGGGCTGTTCCTGCGCCTGATGGCTTCCCGGTGCCGGGCAGAGCCGGAGAATGAGATCCTCCAGCAGGCGGTGCGCTTTGGTCTGGCCGCTCTGGAGAACGGAGAGGATGTGGCGCCATGAGGATCAAAGAGATGACAGCCACCTTCGGCGGGCTGACGGGGCAGCGGCTGGAGCTCGCCCCCGGCCTCAATCTGATCCAGGCCCCCAATGAGAGCGGAAAATCCACCTGGGCAGGCTTTTTGAAGGCCATGCTCTATGGGATCGACACCCGGGACCGGGACAAGAAGGGACATCTGGCAGACAAAAACCGCTATCAGCCCTGGTCTGGGGCTCCTATGGAGGGGGAACTGCTGCTGGAGTGGCAGGGCCGGGACATCACCATCCGCCGGGGACCCCGGGGGAGTGTCCCCTTTGGGAGTTTTTCAGCCGTCTACACCGGCACAGGGGAACCCGTCCCCGGCCTGACGGCGGATACCTGCGGCGAGCTGCTGCTTGGGGTGGGCCGGGAGGTCTTTGAGCGCTCCGCGTTTGTGGGGCAGGGTGGCTCCCTGGCTGTCACCGCCGCCCCGGAGTTGGAGCGGCGCATCGCTGCCCTGGTGTCCTCCGGGCAGGAGGACGTGTCCTTCTCCCAGGCGGAGGGGCGGCTGAGAGAGTGGCTCAACCGCCGGCGGGTGAACCGGAGCGTGGGGCGCATCCCCCAGCTGGAGGAGGCCCTGTCTCAGGCCGCCGCCGCCCGCAGGGAGGCGGAGCAGGTCAACGACGAGGTGAACCTTCTGTCGGCGGAGCGGGCTGGTTTGGCACGCCGGAGGGAACAGCTGGAGGCGGAGCTGGAGATCCATAAGGCGCTGGCCCGCCGGGAACTGAACCGAAAGCTTCACCAGGCCCGAGTTGAGTTGTCCCAGGCAGAGGCGGAGCAGGCAGCGCTGCGGCAGGAGCAGGCCCGGTTCCTCTCCCTGCCGGACCGGGAGGCGCTGAAGCGGGCCCAGGGGGAACTTGCACTGCTCAAGGCCCTGGATCCGGAGATCCGGCAGGGGGCGGAGGCCCTCGCTCAGGCGGAGGCGGAGCTGGAGCAGGCCCGGGCCCGGGCGGTGGATCCCCAGTTCCCCGGGATGACCGGGGACGAGGCGGTGCAGAAGGCGGAGAAGGATGCGGCGGAGCATCAGCGGTGTACCGAAAAGGGACGGCAGTGCAGGAAGCGGGTTCCTATGCTCCAGCTGGCAGGCGCGGCGGCAGCCGCCCTGATCCTGGTGGGGGGCATGATGGCCGGCAGCGGACTGTCCCTCTGGATCTGGGTGGCCCTGGCGGCCTATGGGGTGCTGTCGGCGGCATCTCTGATCTCCCTGTCCGCGGGGAAGAAGGCGGACGCCGCCGGACGCCGGGTGCTGGAGCGCTACGGCGTCCAGGGGCCGGATGAGGTCATTGCCTTGGCCCGGGCCTACCGGGAGCGGACAATGGCCGCCGACCAGGCGGCCCAGCAGGTGCGGCTGGTCCGCGCCGCCCTGTCCGAGCGGCAGGCCAGGCGGGAGAACACCCATACCGATCTCTTTCAGTTCGTCCACTCCTTCGCCCCAGAGGTGAAGGACCTGTTCGGCTGCTCCGCCGCCCTGTCCCTGGCCCTGAATCTGGAGGAGCGGGAGGCGGTGGCCGCCGCCCGGCTGGAGGGCGCCCGGCGGCTGTATGAGGCGCTGAGGGCCCAGGGGGGACGGGAGGAGCCAGAAAATCCGGCCCTGGAGCAGCCCGCCCGCACTCTGGAGGAAACAGCTGCCCAGCTGGGGACCGCTCAGGCGGAGTTGGAGCGGGCAGAGCGCCAGCTGAATATGGCGCTGGGCCGTCAGAAGGCGGTGGGGGACCCCGCCGCCCTGGTTGCGGAGGAGGAGGCCCTGTCCCGGGAACTGGAGCGGCGCGAGGGGGAGTATCAGGCCATCTCCGCCGCCATGGAGGGGCTGAAGGCGGCTAACGCCCAGCTTCAGGAGCGCTTCTCCCCGGAACTGAACCGGCGGGCGGCGGACTATCTGAGCCGCCTCACCGGTGGACGGTACCGGGAAGTATCCTTGGACCGGGAACTGGACGCCTCTGCCACGGAAGGGGGCGGAGTGCTGCCACGGCGGGCCCTGTTCCTGTCCAAGGGGACAGTGGATCAGATCTATCTGGCGGTGCGTCTGGCGGTGTACGACCTGTGCCTCAAGGAGCGGCAGGCCCCGCTGGTGCTGGACGACGCCTTAGCCGCCTTTGACGACAGGCGGATGGCGCTGGCCCTGGAGCTTCTGGTCCAGCTGGCGGAGGACCGGCAGATCCTGCTGTTTACCTGTCAGGGCCGGGAGGCTGCCTGTCTGGCCGGACGGCCGGGGGCAGCAGTCCAGAGCCTGCCCGCCCGAGGATGAGAAAGCCCCGGCCGCGCCGGGACACGCTGTATGGATAAAGAGTCCGCTGCGGAAGGCGAGATGCCCTTCTGCAGCGGACTCTTTTGCAATTTGATATTTATATGGATCGAAGCCGGCTCAGACCGCAGCGGACTCCTTGTTCTTCTTGCGGCGGAACAGGGCCTTCCGCTTCGTGCCGTCCGTATTCTCACGCCGGATCAGCAGATAGAAGGCGGGCATCAGGAACATGGCCAGCACTGTGGAGGCCACCAGGCCGCCGATGATGATATAGGCCATATCCTTCATCATGCTCATTCCGCTGTCTGTGGAGAAGATCATGGGCACCATGGAGATGATGGTGGTCAGGGTGGTCATCAGAATGGGGCGCAGACGGGTGGTGCCCGCTTCCACCAGGGCCTCGCCAAGGGGCATGGTCTGGCGCAGCTGATTGGTGCCGTCTACCAGATAGATGCCGTTGTTCACCGCGATGCCCACCAGCATCAGGAAGCCCATCAGGCCCAGGATGCTCATGGGGCGTCCGGACAGGAACATCAGGCCGATGGAGCCCACCAGGCTCAGGGGGATGCACAGCATGACCATAATGGACAGCTTGGGGGAGTCAAACTGGATACCCATGACCAGGAACACCAGGAAGATGGCGGACAACAGGGCGGTGCTCACGCTCTGGGTGGCCTCCTCCGTGGTGGAGTCCAGTGACCCGGTTCCCACCGAGACCCCTTCGGGGAGGGTCAGCTCCCGCACTGCACCGTCAATGGCGCTGGCGGCGGTGTACTTGGCGGTGTCGGTGGTGGTGGCGGTGATGGTGACGCTGTACTGACCGTCCTGCCGGGTGATGCTGGGCAGGGTGGTGATGTACTCCACGTCGGCGATGTCCCCCAGGGTGATCATACGGCCGCTCTGGGTGGCGATGGGGTAATCCAGCAGGGTGGTAATGTCGTCATACTTTCCCTCAGGATATTCCAGCACCACATCGTACTCTGCGTCAGAGTCGCCATAGTCGTCCAGGGTGGTGGCGGTCATACCGTTGAGCAGGTAATAGACCTGCATGGCCACCGCGGACTCCGTGGTCCCCAGGGCCTGGGCCTTCTGAGAGTTCACCACCAGGCGGCCCTTGACGCGGCTCTGGTCAAACTCGTTGGCCACCCGGATCACGCCTGGGACCTGGCCCATGACGTCGGCCACCTGCGCTGCGCCCTGCTCCAGGATGTCCAGGCTGTCGGCCACCAGGGTCACGGCCTTGGTGTTGCCCCCGCCCATCATGGCGCCCATGCTGGAGTCACCACTGGTGGGGGTGACCGCCAGGTCCATGCCGGGGGAGCCGCCGAAGCGGTTGGTGTACTCCTCTACCGCCGCCTCACTGCTGCGCTTGCAGCCATCCACCGCATAGGCGGTGAAGGTGGCAGTGTTCTCCGAGGCGCTCAGGGTCACCTTTTCAAAATTGGGATCCTCCAGAAGGGCGTCCTCCAGGTCCTGGATCCGCTCGTCCATGACGGACAGCTTGGTGCCGGAGCGGAAGGTGGCCTCCAGGCTGACGCTGCCGTCATAGTTGTCCGGCATCAGCACAAATTCCATCTGGCTGGTCAGCAGGATGGCCGCCAGGAAGCAGGCCGCACCCACTGACACCACCTTGCCCGGGTGGTGCAGCAGTCCAGGCATGACCCGGCGGTAGAAGGTCCGGAACCGGGCCAGGAGCCGGTTGATGGGCAGTTCCTCCTTGGCCTTGGGCTTGAGCCACACGAAGGCCAGGGGGACCACCACCACGGCGCTGAGGAAGGAGGAGAGCATGGTCAGCAGGATGGTCCAGCTCAGGGGGCCGGACATCATGCCTACCAGGCCCTGGGCCATGGCCAGGGGGATATAGACCACCACGGTGGTCAGCGTACCGGCCAGGGTGGACATGACCATAGTGGAGGTGCCCTCCACCGCCGCCTCCCGGAAGTCCAGGCCGTTCTCCCTGGAGCGCATACAGCTCTCCAGAATGACAATGGAGTTATCTACGATCATGCCGATGGCGATGATGAGGGAGGTGCCGGTCATCAGATCGATGGCAAATCCGGCGAAGTTCAGAAGGATCACCGCCAGCAGGATAGACAGGGGCATACTGATGCCCACGATCAGGCTGGCCCGCAGGTCGCCGAAGAAGAGGAACAGCACCAGCATGGTCAGGATGATACCGATGATCAGGGTGTTCAGCACCTCGCCCAGGGTCTCCATGATGCTGTCCGCCTCATTGTAAATAACCTCGAAGCTCAGGCCATCCACACTGTACCGGTCCAGGATCTCCATGACATCCTCGCAGACGTCCACAGTGGCGGCGCTGTCCTGCTTGGTCACGCTGAGCATGACGCTGTCGCCGCCGTTGTAGCGGCTGAGGTTCTCCGCGTCCTTCTCATAGACATTGAAGAAGGTGCACAGGTCCCCCAACGTTACCATCTGGCCCGACGGGGTCTGGATGGGCAGGTTCCGGAAATCAGCGTTCACATCCACGCTGCCGTAGACGCCCAGGGCGATGTCCTGGGTGCCCAGGGTGACGTATCCCACCGGCATATCGAGGTCGGCCGCCGCGATGGCGGAGCCCACCGCCGAAATGGACAGACGGTACTGCTGAAGGGCAGCCTCATCCAGCACGATACGCAGATACTCGTCCTGGGCCCCGGTGACATCAACCTGGGCCACGCCGCCCACGCTTTCGATCACCGGCACCACCGTGTCATTGAGGTAGCTGGCCGCGTCCATCCCCTCAGGAGCCACGGCGGAG
>OMGQ01001079.1_pt1 | contig 17745 bp, 16 predicted proteins | sample 1646071 | NCBI WGS metagenome assembly OMGQ01 (sample SAMN05578585, study PRJEB25193) | human gut metagenome | biome: Human Microbiome; feature: human-associated habitat; material: feces | host: Homo sapiens | place: USA:Birmingham
AGGGATTTGTGTAAAATTTTCAAGGTACTATAGTAGGGCTTTTGACCCTAACATCATATGTACAAGATATTACAAAAAAATGTTGTTTTTTCTAAAAAAACATTGTATTTCAGAGTCAATACGAATATAATAGGAATGATTTATTCGAAATTATATTTTATAAAAGGGGATAAAAACATGGGAAAATATTTTGGAACAGATGGTTTTCGCGGAGAGGCTAATAAAGTACTGACAGTTGAGCATGCATTTAAAGTCGGACGTTATCTTGGATGGTATTTTGGAAAAGACCATAAAGCAAGAATTGTGATCGGAAAAGATACAAGACGCAGTAGTTATATGTTTGAGGATGCTCTCTCAGCAGGATTAACTGCCTCCGGTGCGGATGCATATCTTCTCCATGTAACAACAACACCAAGTGTCTCTTATGTGGTAAGAACAGAAGATTTTGATTGTGGTATTATGATTTCTGCAAGTCACAATCCATATTATGATAATGGAATTAAAGTCATCAATGGAAAAGGACATAAAATAGAGGCAGAAGTAGAAGAGCAGATTGAAGCATATATTGACGGAAAAATTGAAGAACTGCCTCTGGCAACACGTGACCAGATCGGTCGTACAGTAGACTATGCGGCAGGAAGAAATCGTTATATCGGACATTTAATTACATTGGCAACTCGTTCTTTCAAAGATATGAGAGTTGGTTTGGATTGTGCAAACGGAAGTTCATCCGATATTGCAAAGAGTGTATTTGATGCCCTTGGAGCAAAAACTTACGTAATCAGTAATGAGCCGGACGGCTTAAATATTAATACAAATTGCGGTTCTACCCATATTGAACAGCTGCAGGCATTCGTAAAGGAAAAGAAACTGGATGTCGGATTTGCGTTTGACGGAGATGCAGACCGCTGTATCGCAGTGGATGAAAATGGTAAAGTTATTGATGGTGATTTGATTTTATATGTTTGCGGAAAATATCTTATGGAAGAAGGCAAGCTGGCAGGAAATACAATTGTGACAACAATCATGTCAAATCTGGGTCTCTACAAAGCGTGTGATAAGATTGGCATGAAATATGAGCAGAATGCTGTAGGCGATAAGTATGTCTATGAAAATATGATGCAGAATGGCTTTGTTCTCGGAGGAGAACAGTCCGGACATGTGATTTTCAGTAAACATGCAAGAACCGGAGATGGAATCCTGACTTCTTTGATGATTATGGAAGTCATCATGGAACGAAAGAAATCACTTGCAAAGCTGTGTGAAGAAGTGAAGATTTATCCGCAGCTTTTGAAAAATGTTCGCGTGACAGATAAAAAGACTGCAAGAGAAAATCCGGCGGTACAGAAAGTAGTTGAAGAAGTGGCGCAGGCATTGGGAGCAGATGGAAGGATTCTAGTACGTGAGAGCGGAACAGAGCCGTTGATTCGTGTAATGGTAGAGGCTGCCACTGATGAAATCTGCGAAGAATATGTAAATCGTGTTGTAGCGGTGATTGAAGAGCAGGGGTTGACTGCGTAAAATTTGGATGGAATAAAATATAAAGAAAAGGCACATGGATGAAAAAATTCATTCATGTGTTTTTTTGTATAAAAAACGAAAAGGTGAATATTGTTATATAAAAAAGACAAAAAAGACAAGAAAAAATCTCGGGGGCATAATAAAGAAAAGAGTCTGCACAAATAAAATGACATTGTGCAAATTGCACAAAAAAGAAAAACACTGAAACGGAGAGTGAAAAGTGAATTTGAAAAAGGTACTAGCAACACTATTGTGTATGGCAATAACGATCACAGTATTGCCGGTGCAAACGTATGCAGCAAATGAAGAAACTTATGACATTTATGTTGCTGCAACAGGAAGTGATACAGAAGGAGATGGTACAAAAGCAAAACCCTATGCTTCGATCGAGAAGGCAAAAGAGGAAGCGAGAAAACGCAATGATACGGGGGCTGTAAAAGTTTGTATTGGATCCGGAAAGTATTTTATTGAAAATCCTATTCATTTTACTGCAGAAGACAGCAATGTGACATATGTTGGAGAAGATGCAGTATTGACAGGAGCAAAAACACTGACACATCTAGATTGGAAAACCTATAGTAATGAAATTAAAGTTGCGGATGTGGACCCGGGACTGGAAATTGATCAGTTATTTATAGATGGCAGCCAGCAGACTCTTGCCAGATATCCAAATTATGATGCGGGATAGGCTCTTCAGGGATGCACAACGCAGGCGAATATTAAGAAACCATACAGGTAATATCATGGTAGAAAATATCTTTGAAGAACTGGACAGCCCGGGTGAGTGGTACTATGATAATGCAAAGGGAAAGTTATATCTTTGGCCACAGGCAGGTGTTGATTTGAGTAATGTAACTGTAGAAGGTGCAGTTACGGAAGAACTTTTGCATGTAGAAGGTACACAGGATGGAACACAGGTGCAGAATCTGCACTTTGATGGTTTGACGTTGGAAAATACAAAAAGGACGATGTTTACGGGGCAGTATGTACCATTGGTGCGAAGCGACTGGTGCGTGGTTCGTTCAGGAGCATTGTTTATTCAGGATGCAGAGAATGTATCTTTTGAGAATGGAACAATTCGCAATATAGGCGGTAACGGAGTCTTTTTGTCTGGTCACTCTAAAAATGTTAAAATCAATAACAATGAAATTATTAATATTGGATCTTCTGGTGTATTGGCGGCAGGATTCCCGGATTCTTGTAGAGAACCATCTTTTTGGGAAAATCCACCGACAACAGAAGTAGAACCGCATTATTTTCATAAGACGACTATAGATGACGCAACACCGGGACCGGTAAAGGAACATTATCCGAGAGAGGCAATGTCTGTTTCGTATAAGATGCAGATTGGACATAATACCATTCATGAAGGACCAAGAGCAGGCGTAAATATTGGAGATGGAACATTTGGCGGTCATGAGATTGCGTATAATGATATTTTCGATGTTCAAAGAGAAACGGATGATCATGGAATGTTTAACTCCTGGGGAAGAGATCGATTTTGGTCTTTAGGCGGTTATGATACAGGAGGAAATCGTGGAGCTCAGAAGGAACCATATAGTCGAATTGATGTGATTGATCCGATTACGATTCATGATAACCGGATGCATTTTGCAGGGCGGGTAGACGGAGGTTCCACATTTGGAATTGACCTGGATGATGGTTCATCAAATTATGAGATATACAATAACCTATGTTTAAACATGGGAATTAAATTGAGAGAAGGATTTCACCGGAAAGTATACAACAATATTTTAGTAAATGGAGTATTTAACTTACATTGTACGTTTGAAAAATCATATGATGTGATTGAGAAAAATATTGTTGTAAAAGGTGCGCCGTATGTATTGGCAGCGACAGATGGAAATAGATTTAAAGTTAGTGAAGATAAAATCGATAATAACTGGTTTTATGATCTGGGGATGAAGATAAATCACCCTGATTTTTGGGAAAATTTGAACTATGATGCAAATTCGGTTACGGCAGATCCTCAATTCCAGGACACATCCAAGAATGATTATACCGTAAAGAATCAAGCAATTATGGATAAAATCGGATTTGTTAACTTCCCGATGGATCAATTCGGAAAACCGGGATGTAAATATCAGGCACCTGTTTTTGAAAAAACTGAGCCAGATGGAGATACTGATGTATTGGAGAGGGAAGAATGGCTTGGCGCCACTATTAGCGCATTGGATGATGCAATTATGTCCTCAACAGGAGCCGGTGGTTTAGATGGCGTGTATGTGGAAAACGTTCCTGAAAATTCTCAGGCAGCAGCTTTTGGTCTGAGATCAGGAGATGTGATCAAAGCGGTGAATGGACAGGAAATAGGAAAGAAGTCTAATTTTATACCATTATATAATGCGATTGAAGACGGAATTATAATTAATATGAAACTGATTCGAAATCAGTTGTCTGTGGAATTGAATTATATTAAATGTGCGGCAACAAAAGAAGTTATTATTGACGATCAGGATGAGTCTGTAACATATAAAGGTGGAGAATGGGAGGAATCAACTCCGAGTAAGTATCCGTCAAATGCTGTTAATTGCATGAACAAAACAATGAAGTACATCAATATGGAAAAAGTGGCAGATAAGTCTGCAGTTGGTATTGAAGTGCCATTTACCGGTTCCCAGATTGAATTTATCAGTCGTAAAGAAAGAAACATGGGTGAATATTTGATTAATATCAAAGATTCAAAAGGAACTGTGCTGCAGTCAGCAACTTGCAGCGCTAATAATGGCGGAGATAAAAAAGATCAGTGTTCCATTTTTAAATCAGAGGTATTTCCGGAAGGAAATTATACGATGGAAATCAAATGGAAAAGCGGAGAATATTTTATTGTAGATGGCTTTAAAGTTTGTGCAGCAAATACAGTGGATGTATTACCAATGGTTGTAGAACCGATTTTAATTACAGAGAATGGTGTAAGAGTTACAGAACTGACTTCGGAAAAAGCGTTGGATGTAGAAGTTCCATTGATTAATAAGGGAAGTCAAGACGTAACGGTTACAGCAGCAGTTGTTTTGAGCGGAAATGAAGGTGTACTGCAGTTTGAATCATTGGTGAAGGAAAGTCAGATTGTCAAAGCGGGAGAATCTTCGACGATAACATTACATGTCAATACTCCGGTGGGAAGTGAAAGCAAACGATTAGAAGTGCTTGTTTATCAGGAAGATGGTTCTCTGTATGCTTATCCGACGGTGATTGATGGCATGAGTATTGTTGCAAAAGATGTTAATATCATGGATGCTTTTGGAGAAACCATTGAATATACATATACAGAAGAAGATCATTTGTTGACAATTGCAGCAAAAGATTTGTCTGCAGGAACGCAGGGAATTGCAGAAATTACAGATAAAGAAGGCAGTGTTATTGGTCTAAGACAGAGGAAGGTAGAATCCGGCGGTCAATTCAAAACAGCATTTATTCTTCCAGAAAAAACGAAGGGAATCATAAATGTATGTGTAAGGGATGAAAAAGGAATTGTCAAGGAAGTTCAGTTTGAAATCAAAGCTGGAGAAAACATTCTGGATAAATCTGCACTTCAGAAAGCAATCCAAGAAGCTCAAGTAATATTGTAAGATGAAACTTCTATTGGAAAATATACAAAAGATTCCTGGATGGAATTTTACAAGGCATACATGACAGCATTGGAACGTCTTGAAAGTAAGAAGGGAACACAAGAAGATGTCAATCAAAAGACCAACGCGTTGATTGAGAAAAAAGATGCGTTGCAGTTGTTAGTTGAAACAGAAAAAGTAAATCCTTCCTCATCAAACAAAGACAGTCTGTATCAGATTTATCGCGCAGATGGCACAAAAGATAGTGGAAATCGTGATGGAGAAGGCGGAGATCAATGGCAGGTAAGAGAATCACAGATTGATGCGACAATACCGGGAGCGTACGCAGAATTTAAAGGAAACTATGTTTCATTTATAATTAACGGTGCGAACAAGTATGATTCTTCAGATTTTAAAGTTGTGATTACAGATGATGCTACTGGGAACGTGATAGCAGAAGATCAGATTAAGCAGTCTAAAGATGCGGGATCGAATACAGTTCAGATTTATTCAAAAGAAGGATTGTCAGGAGAACCACAAACAGTAAGGGTATATCATACCGGTACAGAAGGCCAGTATCTGGAGTTAAGAGAAATCCAATATACTGCAATAAAAGAAAATGCAGAGAAGATTCCTTCCTTAGAAAAAATCAAAGTTACAAAGCTGCCAGATACAGTGAAATATGAAGAAGGATTTGAAGGTGAAATTGAATTTGTAAAGGCTTTGGAAGAGGCAAGAGCCGTTTTAGAGGAAGAAAATGCTACTCAGAATGCAGTTGATGCGGCATGCAGAAATCTGGAGAAGGCAATGGGTTCATTAGAATTAAAAGCCGATAAAACAAAGCTGGAACATATTTTAGAAGAGTTAAAAGGAATTGATTTCACGAAGTATACAAAAGAATCGGTAGAAGCATTTGATAAAGTGCTGGTAAAAGCAAATAAGGTAATGTCAGATGAGAGTTTGTCTGTTAAAGATCAAGAAAAGGTAAATGATATGGTGAAACAATTAGAAGAGGCCAAGAAAAATCTGAAATTAAAGGCACCTGATACAGATACCGAAGATAGTGATCATGCAGGCAGCAAGCCGGATAATAAAGATGATGGAAATCAGAATGATAGCAAGAATGAGAGTCATGCAGTAAAAACCGGAGATCAGGGAAATATTTTGATGCAAGGAATTCTGGTGTTATTTGCAGCATGGAGCGTTGCATTGCTGATGAAAAAAAGATATAATAAGTAATTTTAAGGATTCAGCGTTTTTATCATTGTTTAGTTTGGTGGTTTTTGGACGGAAATATAAAGAAAAATCAGTAGTTGTTACTAATTTATGGAAATGTTCAGAGAATTTTTTGACCTTTTTGGAAATTTGCGGTATAATATCTCTCGTAGCAAAAAAATGAACTTTAAAAAGATGCTGATTACTTGAGCGTTTTTAGGAGGGAACAAGTTAATGGCAACAAAGAGAGCGGTAAAAAAAGCGGCAACAAAGGCAGCAAAAGCAGCTGAAGCAAAGGCTGTTGAAGTAAAGGATGTAAAGACAACTGAGGTTAAGACAGAAGAGACAAAACCGACAGCAGAAATAAAGACAGAAACGGGAAAACCAGCACAGAAAGCAATTGCAACAAAGAAAGATACAACAAAGGCAATTGAAACAAAGGCAGCTGTTCTTGTAGAAGAGACACCGGTTGAAAAACCAGCAGCAAAGAAAGCAACTGCGAAAAAGGCAGCAGCTAAAAAGCCGGCAGCAAAGAAAGCAGAAGTGAAGACAGAGATGTTCTTGCAGTTTGCCGGAAAAGAGTATACTGAAAAAGAAATCTTCCAGAAAGTAAAAGATGTTTGGACAAAAGAACTCAAGAATAAAGTTGGAGATATGAAGAGTGTTCAGATTTATTTGAAACCGGAAGAGTCAGCAGCATACTATGTAGTAAATGGTGATACAACAGGTAAGATTGAGCTGTAATGGCAAATTCAAATTGTATATTGTAGTACGGAAAGTGCGCCCGGAGGAAATTTTGTTTTCTTCCGGGTGTATTTTTGTGACTATATCAAATTTGGACTAACCAACTATCAGTAGTGCCTTATTCCGATGGATTGTTTTGAGTTTTCTTTAGTATGTGTTACAATAATAGAAATGAAGAAAGAAGGTGCTTATTATGGAACGGCTGGAGCAGCAACTGAAGTTTATTGTAGAGATTGATAAAGTGAAAAATATCTTTCGCCAGACGTATCTTGCAGATGGAAGAAGAAAGGAAAATGATGCTGAACATTCCTGGCATATTGCGCTTATGGCGTATCTTCTACAGGAGTACGCAGAAGAACCGGTAGATGTTCCAAAGGTGATGCTGATGGTGTTGATTCACGATTTGGTAGAAATTGATGCAGGTGATACGTATGCTTATGATTCTGAAGGTGCAAAAACAAAGCGGGAACGAGAGGTAAAAGCAGCAGAGCGGATTTTCGGAATTTTACCGGAGGATCAGGGGGCGTATTTGCGTGAGCTGTGGGATGAATTTGAGGAATACGAGACTGCAGATGCGAAGTATGCACATCTTCTGGATAATTTCCAGCCATTGCTTTTGAATGATGCGAGTGACGGGAAAAGCTGGAAAGAACATACTGTGCAAAAGGATCAGATTTATAAAAGAAACGAAAAGATTCCTGAGACTTCAGAACAAGTATGGAAAAAGATGCAGGATATTATTCAAAAACATATAGATCTGGGACATGTAAAAGAAGGTGAATGAGATGTATGAACAGGAAGTACAGCAGTTACAGGAAATGATAGATGCAAGCAGGCGAATCGTATTTTTTGGCGGAGCGGGAGTGTCAACGGAGAGTAATATACCGGATTTTCGGAGTGCAGACGGAATCTACCATCAGTCATTTAAAGTTTCTCCTGAACAGGTGGTCAGTCACAGCTTTTTTATAAAGAATACTGAGACTTTTTATGAATTCTATAAAGAAAAGATGATGATATTAGATGCAGAACCGAATCCGGCGCATTTGAAACTGGCAGAATTGGAGAAAGCAGGAAAACTGACGGCTGTCGTCACTCAGAATATTGACGGACTGCATCAGGCTGCCGGAAGTAAAAAAGTGTATGAACTGCATGGAAGTATTATGAGAAATTATTGTATGCAATGCGGTGCTTTTTATGACGCAGAATATGTAAAAACTGCGGAAGGGATTCCGCACTGTGAACACTGTGGAGGAATCGTGAAACCAGATGTAGTGTTGTATGAAGAAGGACTGGACAGCAAGACAATTCAAGGGGCTGTACAGGCAATCAGTGAAGCGGATATGCTGATCATAGGCGGCACCTCTCTGGCAGTTTATCCGGCAGCAAGTTTTATAGATTATTTTCAGGGAAAATATCTTGTGCTGATCAACAAGTCCCAGCCGGGGCGCTCGGTTCAGACCAGTTTGACTATTTCGGCGCCGATCGGGGAGATTTTAGGCAGGATACAAGTATAAGAACAAGAACAAAAAGTCCGGGAAAGATTTTGCAATCAAATCTTTTCCGGACTTTATATATTTGTTGTCCGGGTGAGGTTTAATCTCGGTACAGTTTCATGCCCATCCAATTCTGCATATGTTCATACATCTTTTCATCTGGTTCAAGGAGAATGCGAGTCATCTTTTGATCAATAGTAATCATCAGAGCATATGGTTTTGCGTCTGCTTTCCCTGAGGAAAAGTCATAAGTCTTTTCCGGTCGATAGGATTGAAGTCTCGGGGAATCTGCAGGAGCCATAATCTCTGCCTGCTGGATATCAAAAGAGAGCTGGCGTTTTCTTTTTGCCTGACTGTAGATTGCATCGATGTCCATGTCGTGATTCAGGAGAACATATTCATATTCTACATTTAGTTTTGGCAATACAAAATAGTAAGCAAGCACACCCAGTAAGACTGCTACAAAAAAAGCAAGAAAGCCAATAAAAGGCATGCCGAAAAATACAACAGCGATAAGAATAAAAACTACAAGAAAACGGATCACAAAATCAATCGGTTTTGATTTCCGGGCAACCAGTTGTTCATAATAAGCGTCATTCATAGTGAGAGTTCCTTTCTGTTTGTAAATAATTTAGAACCAGAGCAGCAATTTTAAATGTCATGGCATCCTCAAAATGCCGTAAATCCAGTCCGGTTTGTCTTTCGACCTGTTCCAGTCGATAGATTAAAGTGTTTCGGTGCATATGAAGCTGACGTGCGGTTTCTGCAATGTTCAGATTGTTTTGCAGAAAGCGGTCAATGACAGTCATCATTTCACTGTCTAATTGCTCCGGAATTTCGGAGCCAAACACTTCAGATAAAAAATTCTGGCATAAATCTTTTGGAAGACGGTAGATCAAACGTCCGATGCCAAGTTTGTTATATGCAAAAATATTTTTCCCTGCTGTAAATAGTTTTCCGACTTTTAATGCAAGTCCGGTTTCCCGAAACGCATGAGCAAGGTCATTCAGTGTGTAAAATATACCACTGTATGCGATCTGAACGGAAGAAAGTGCCTCCATATTTAGCATATCGACGATTGCATGCGCAGATTGAAGTACATCTGCCTCGGATTCGCCGGAGTGAAGTGGCTTTAGAATGACAAGCGCTCTTTCTGTAATAGGGATCAGATAGGTCTTGGCTTTTGACGGAAATAAATGTTTCAGTATTTCAGTAATTGTTTCATCCAAACCACCGGGAACATCCAGCAGATAGAGGACACGCTTTTCCTCATACGGAATGTGCAGTCTTGCGGCACGTTCATGAATGTCATAGGTGGGTGGAGGGCCGGTCATCAGGCTTAACAAAAACTGATTCTTATTATATTTTTCTTTGTAGGCAGTGACCAGGCAGCGAATCTGGTTTAATGCCAGTTCTTCTTCTTCCGGAGAATGGACTGTCAGATTGAGTTCAATACCGGTAACTCTTGTAAGCTCTTTTAATGCAGCGGTAATCTGTGGCTGATATTCCATAAGTCAGACCTCATTTCCTAAAAATCAGAATCTTGTTGGCGGATATGAAAATCCGTTTCATAAAAAGGGACTGCACCTGAAAAGTACAGCCCCCATCTCTGCCTCGCATACGCTTAGCTGTTAAGTTTATTTTATCTGACTAGTGTGTGATAGTCAACTCTGTTTCTTTGTCAAACAGGTGAATTCTATTCATATCCAGAGCAAATGTAGCGTCATCTCCGGTTCTCAGAGTTGTACGTGGATTTACACGTGCTGTCATCTGAGTTCCTTCTACGTCAAAGTAAAGGAATACTTCTGCACCAAGCAGCTCGTATACTTTGATCTTGGAAGAAATTACGCTGTCTTTATTTGCAGCAATGAAATCAGGATCATCATGTACATCTTCCGGACGGATACCGAGAACAACTGTTTTTCCGTCATAACCACCATCGATCAGAGCCTGTTTCTTGTCAGCAGGTACTTTCAATGTTTGTTTTCCAATCTGCAATGTTACATCATTTCCGGCAACTTTTACAACTGCATCCAGGAAGTTCATCTGTGGAGAACCGATAAATCCAGCTACGAACAGGTTGCAAGGTGAGTTGTAAAGGTTCTGTGGTGTATCTACCTGCTGAACAACTCCGTCTTTCATAACAACGATTCTGGTTCCAAGTGTCATAGCCTCTGTCTGGTCATGTGTTACATAGATGATTGTAGCTCCCAGATTTTCATGAAGTTTGGAAATCTCAATACGCATCTGAACACGCAGTTTTGCGTCCAAGTTGGAAAGTGGCTCATCCATAAGGAATACCTTCGGGTTACGAACAATCGCACGTCCCATAGCAACACGCTGTCTCTGTCCACCGGAAAGAGCCTTTGGTTTACGATCAAGCAGTTTGTCAAGATCCAGGATCTTAGCTGCCTCACGAACCTTTTTGTCAATCTCGTCCTTCGGTACTTTACGAAGTTTCAGACCAAATGCCATGTTATCATAAACAGTCATGTGCGGATACAGAGCGTAGTTCTGGAATACCATTGCAATATCGCGGTCTTTTGGCTCTACATCGTTCATGACTTTTCCGTCAATCTCCAGAGTTCCGCCTGTGATATCTTCCAGACCGGCGATCATACGAAGTGTTGTAGATTTACCACATCCTGATGGTCCAACGAAGATGATGAACTCTTTATCTTCAATCTCCAGATTAAAATCTTTTACTGCGTGAAATCCGTTAGGATACTTTTTGTCAATACCTTTTAAAGATAAACTTGCCATTTTAAATAGCCTCCTTGAAAATGTTTTCTGTTTTCCTTGTTTCTGTATCCAAGTATAGTTGAAAATGGAAATAGGAACAATGTCACAAGTAACCAAAAAAAATATGGAATCCTGTACACTTTAACTATTCAGGGATTGCTTATAAGCAGAGATTAACAGTGGTTATAAGCAGGGCATGTTTGACTTCCGGTCGTAAAAAATGTACAATACTTTTATAAATGAGTTGTGAAATATCCGCAGCTATTATGAAAAAATCTACATTATATTATAGCGGATGGTTTCGGAAGGAGGAAAAGGTATGAAAAAGAAAGTATTAGCATTACTCATGAGTACAGCCATGGTAGTTGGACTTCTGGCAGGATGTGGCGCTCCGGCAGCTGCAGACACAGATAGTTCCAAAGACGACACAACAAAGAAAGAGACAGCAGAGGGTATTCCTGCCGACGAGATCAAGATTGGATTTGTTCATGTATCTGACCCAAGTGATATGGGATATACATATAACCATGATCTTGGTACAAAGGAAATGCAGGAAGCACTGGAAATCAGTGATGATCAGATTGTCAATAAGTTTAATGTGCCGGAAGGTGCAGAGTGTGATACTGCATTAAGAGAACTTGTAGATGCAGGATGTAACATCATTTTTGCAACAAGTTTCGGATTTGAAGATTATGTAAAAGAAGTAGCAGCAGAGTATCCGGATGTTCAGTTCTGTCATGCAACAGGATATCAGGCAAAAGATTCCGGTTTATCCAATATGCATAACTATTTCGCCTCTATTTATGAAGCACGTTATCTGGCAGGTATTGCTGCAGGTATGAAGACAGAGACAAATAAGCTCGGATATGTTGCAGCATTCCCGTTTGCAGAGGTTATCAGTGGATATACAGCATTCTATCTGGGTGCAAAGAGTGTAAATCCGGATGTTACAATGGACATTATGTATACAAACTCTTGGAATGACCCAACCGTAGAGTCCCAGGTTGCAAAGGCTCTGATCGAGCGTGGATGTGATGTTGTTTCCCAGCATTCTGACTCTACAGCACCGGCTACAACAGCAGAAGATAATGGTGTATGGCAGGTTGGTTACAATAATGATATGATCGAGGCTGCTCCAAAAGCATCTTTGATTTCTGCAAGAATTGACTGGGGTATTTATGTAACAGAAGCTGTTCAGGCTATGATCGACGGAAAAGAGATTCCGGCTGACTGGTGCAAAGGTCTTGGCGATGAGGCTGTATATCTGTCTCCATTGAACAAGGACATTGCAGCAGAGGGAACACAGGAAGCAATTGATGAAGCAAAAGAAAAACTGATCTCCGGTGAGATTCATGTATTTGACGGACCTCTGAAAGGAACAAGTCCGGACGGTGAGTCAATTGAGATTAAAGATGGTGAATACTATCACGAGCAGGAAGAAGCATCTGCTCCATCATGGTGCTATATCATAGAAGGATGTAATGTGGTAGAATAATTCAGCATTACAATCTTATGTGAATAGATACAAATCCTTATGAGAATCATGAGAGAGGGTAGTTTTTGTCTGCCCTCTCTTTTGTAACTTTAAAGAGAATGACGAAAGAGGGTGAAGTCTTGGGCGAGACAGCAAATCTGGCTATCAAAATGCACAACATTACCAAAACATTTGGAAAGGTTGTCGCGAACAAGGACGTAAATCTGGAACTTCGGGAAGGAGAAATTCTGGCGCTTCTAGGTGAAAACGGAAGTGGAAAGACAACACTTATGAATATGTTGTCCGGAATTTATTTCCCAGATCATGGAGAAATTTATGTGCATGGCAAGGAGGTGACGATTCGATCTCCGAAAAATGCCTTTTCACTTGGAATCGGTATGATTCATCAGCATTTTAAATTGGTGGATGTACTGACAGCGGCAGAAAATATTGTGCTGGGACTGGATGGAAAAGCAACAATCAACCGAAAGGAAATCAATCAGAAGGTATCGGAACTGGCTGAGAGATATGGATTTGATTTGGATCCAACGAAAAAAATCTACAACATGGCAGTATCTGAAAAGCAGACGGTAGAGATTCTGAAGGTACTTTACCGCGGGGCAGATATTTTGATTTTGGATGAACCGACGGCTGTTTTGACTCCACAGGAGACAGATAAGTTATTTGAAGTTCTTCGAAATATGAAGAAGGACGGAAAGTCGATTATTATTATTACCCATAAACTAAATGAAGTTCTTGCAATTTCAGACCGGGTTGCAATCCTGAGAAAAGGAGAACATATCGGGGATGTGAATACAGCTGAGACCGATCAGGCACAGTTGACAGAGATGATGGTTGGTAGACCGATCAGTCTGAAGATTGACCGTCCGGTTGTGGAGGAAAAGCAGGAACGACTTCAGGTCATTGATCTAACCTGCTTAAATGGAGATGGTGTAAAGGCACTGAATAATGTTTCCTTTACCGCTTATGGTGGAGAGATACTTGGTGTAGCAGGAATTGCAGGCAGCGGACAAAAGGAATTGTGTGAGGCAATTGCAGGTTTGCATTCCTCTATCGGAGGTTCTGTATTGTATTCGGTAGAGCATGAAGGAACAATGGTGAAAGAGAGGATTCTGGGGCTGAAACCGGATGAAATCTCAAAAAAGGGAATTGCGATGGCATATGTTCCGGAGGACCGTCTTGGTATGGGATTGGTAGCTGGCATGGATATGACCGACAATGTGATGCTCCGCAGTTATAAAGAGCGTAAGGGAATTTTTGTGGATCGAAAAACTCCAAAAGCATTGGCAGAAAAATTAATCGAAGACCTGGAAATCGTAACACCGGGTGTCAATACACCGGTTGGAAGACTTTCCGGTGGAAATGTACAGAAGGTGCTGTTAGGGCGCGAGATTGCATGCAGTCCATCAGTGTTGATCGTAGCATATCCGGTGCGTGGACTGGATATTAACTCTTCCTACCGTATTTATGATCTTTTGAATGAGCAGAAGAAAAAAGGCGTTGCTGTAATTTTCATCGGAGAAGATCTGGACGTATTGATGGAGATTTCTGATCGTCTGATGGTTCTTTGCGGTGGAAAAGTCAGTGGAATCGTAGATCCGAAAGAAGTTACCAAGGAAGAAATCGGATTGATGATGATTCATGTAGATGAAACCGCAGCAGAAGAGAATGGTGAGGAGGTGGACGTATGAGCGCACAGAAAGGAAAAGTAAAAGAACCGCTTTTGCGTATGGCAAAGCGCGACACGATGTCCAATGAAAAAGCGTGGAGTGTGCGAGGAATTGCGTTTTTACTCTCTTTGATTACCGGTGGTCTGGTGATTCTTGCGCTTGGACACAACCCGATCGCTGTTTATAAATCGATGGTAATCGGAGCGTGGGGATCTGCCACTGTCATTCGTGAGACTGTGAAGATTGCGGTACCACTATTGATTACAGCAATCGGTATTTCCTTTGCATTTAAAATGAAGTTCTGGAATATCGGCGGAGAGGGTCAGATTATAGTCGGAGCTGTTGCTGCCGGATATTTTGGATTGTTTACAGCACACATTTTGCCTAAAATTCCATTGGTTATCTGTATGCTGATTGCAGGTATGCTGGCTGGTGGTCTGTACGGCTTACTTCCGGCGTTGTGTAAGGCGAAGTGGGGAACCAATGAAACGTTGTTTACATTGATGTTAAACTATATTGCATTGGCATTTGTTAAATATTTGATGAATGGTCCTTGGAAAGCGCCGGGAAGCAGTTTCCCGAAAATTGCAATGCTTGCGCCGGGTGCACGTTTGACCAAGGTCTTTGGCGTACATTGGGGCTGGATTTTGGCGTTGATTTTGGTTGTAGTTTCTTCTGTTTATTTATCAAAAACAAAGCAGGGATACGAAATCGCAGTCGTAGGAGAAAGTAATAATACAGCTCGATATGCAGGAATTAATGTAAGTAAGGTATTTATTCGAACTATGTTCATGTCAGGAGCGCTTTGTGGTCTGGTAGGTATGCTGCAGTTCTCCGGAGCGGATTATACTATTACAGAGGGAATTGCCGGAGGCGTTGGATTTACGGCAATTACTGTGGCATGGTTGGCAAAGATGAATCCTTATGGAATGCTGATTGTATCGGTATTTATCGCAATGCTGGAACGTGGTGCAAATGCGATTCAGACACAATTTAAAATTCCGGCATCTGCGGCAGATCTTTTGATTGGAATTATTTTGTTTTTCATGCTGGGATGCGAATTCTTCATTTCTTACCGGCTGATCGTACGGGGAAAGGAGGAAAATCATGCTTAGTACATTGAATAGTTTATTTATTGCAGCAGTGCTTGCAGGAACTCCATTGCTTTTGGGTGCTTTGGGAGAAATTTTGACAGAGAAGTCAGGAAACTTAAATCTTGGTGTTGAAGGTATGATGTTTATGGGGGCGATTACCGGATTGGCAGGCTCTTATTACTATGAACAGGCAGTGCTTGCATCCGGCGGCAGCCCAAATGGTGTAGTATCAGCAGGAATTGCATTGATTTGTTCATTTCTTGCAGGAACATTGGGGGCTTTGATCTACGCATTTCTGACAATTACCCTTCGGGCAAATCAGAATGTAACCGGTTTGACGCTGACAATCTTCGGTACCGGATTTGGTAATTTCTTTGGAGAGTATATCGGTCAGAAAGCAGGCGGTTATGTAGCAGTTGGAGATGCTACTAAGGCGGCATTTACCAATCTGCATATACCGGTATTGTCGGAGATTCCGGTGCTTGGAAAATTATTGTTCCAATATAACTGGATGGTATACTTTGCAATTATCCTGGCAGTTATTATGACCTGGTTCTTTAACAAGACGAGGGTCGGATTGAACCTGCGTGCTGTGGGTGAAAGCCCGGCGACAGCAGACGCTGCCGGAATTGATATTACAAAGTACAAATATTTTGCTACAGTAATCGGCGGCGGTATTTGCGGAATCGGTGGTATGTATATGAGTATGGTGACGACAAAGGGCGTGTGGGTACATGGCTGTGTCAGTGGTTATGGCTGGCTGGCAGTTGCACTTGTTATCTTTGCAACCTGGAGTCCCGCACGAGGAATGTTGGTTGCCCTTGTTTTCGGTGGGCTGACGATTATGCGTATGTATGTCAATATTCCGGGACTTCCGGCACAGATTTATGATATGCTGCCGTATGTGGCAACGATTCTTGTATTGATCATTACAAGTATGCGCGAGAGTAAGGAGCATGCACAGCCGAAGAGCTGTGGAACCAATTATTTCCGTGAAGAGAGATAAGTGGGAATTATAGAAGATCGATAAGTAGTGTAAAAATACGTCTTGTACCAGAAACCAGAAAGGTGGCTGGCACAAGACGTATTTATTTGCGGAGAAAAATTAGTAGGAAACGCAGGGAGAAGAAGGTTGAGAATATAAAAAAAATAGCTTGTGATAAATCGGGGACAATGTTATACTGGGAGCACATCAAAATACGAATCACTCATACGAGTATTCTAAGATTCGAGAACATTTTCACAATCTAAGTGTAAGGATATCTGATTTTCTATGGCGATTCAGTCAGAAAACAGCATTTTTGATGAGGAAAAACGAAGTTGTAAAGAAAAAAGAGCAGGAGAGGTATAGTAGACTATACTTGCGGCATAGAAAATGGGGAAGTATAATGAAATCATCAGACACTGTCTCTCCTGTAAAAAAGGAGGAAAGACAATGTCAGCAGAAAGTGGCGTTGCGTATCAGAATAAGGATATCGCAGCAAAATGTGTGGTGGAACATTTGGCGAACAAAACATTTGCAGTTTATGGTGTGGACGTGCCGAAGATAGTGAAGGTTCTTCCAACGAATTTGCCGATTATCGAGGCAAATGAATTACGAATGGATAATTTGTTTTTGTTGGAGGATGGCTCGGTTGCATTAGCAGATTATGAGAGTACATACATACCAACGTTGTTTTGAGATGGTGAAAACAATAGAAGATGAACAAGAACAGGTATTTTTATTGTCTGGGATGCTCGTGTTTTCGGATAAAGTGATACGAAGTGAAGATTCTAAGAAGATGAGGAATTGGATTATGATGACGAAGATAGGAAAGATGTTTGAGGAAGAAAAATTAGAGTATGCGAAGGAACAAGTGAAAGAAATAGCAAGAAAGTTATTTGAAAAGGGAAATACACTTGAGGAAGTATCCGATATTGCATCAAGTCTTACGTTAGATGAGTTGTTTGAGTTGTCAGAGGAAGTGAAAAAGGAGAAGAAATAAATCATGCCGAAAAAGAGAAACAGAAGTCAACAAAGATTGATTTGACGAAATTCATATTTTTCGATAGAATAGCAGTATGAAAATAGTAGAAAAGAGGAAATAATTATGGCAAATCCAGTAGTAACATTTGAGATGGAAAACGGCGATATTATGAAAGCGGAATTGTATCCGGAGATTGCGCCGAATACAGTGAAGAACTTTGTGTCACTTGTAAATA
>OMGQ01001081.1_pt1 | contig 17719 bp, 16 predicted proteins | sample 1646071 | NCBI WGS metagenome assembly OMGQ01 (sample SAMN05578585, study PRJEB25193) | human gut metagenome | biome: Human Microbiome; feature: human-associated habitat; material: feces | host: Homo sapiens | place: USA:Birmingham
AGAGGCTGATGCAGCTGGGATACACGCAAAATCGCGGCTTGAAAAGCACACAGGAAAGCTCGTTGTATGTGATTGACAGCAATCCCGTGCCTGCCATGCTGCTGGAGCTTGGCTTCATCACCGACAGTGCGGATGCAGCCTATATGTGCAGCGAGGAGGGACAGACTGCCCTCGCACAAGGCATTGCACAGGGAATCCTGGAACAGCTCTAGCTTTCACACCTTTTCTAGGTTATAATTAGAACACGAGGTGAATACAATGCAGAAAAAAATATCTTCTACACCGGTATATGAGGGAACAATCTTTCATATGAGCCGGGATGAGGTTGAAATCAAGGGAAAAACATATCCCAGAGATGTGATTCATCATGACGGCGGTGTCGGTGTCCTCGCTATCAGGGATGGAAAAATTTTACTGGTCAGACAGTACCGCTATGCAATTCAGAAGGAAACTCTGGAGATTCCTGCAGGAAAGCTGGAAAAGGGAGAGGATCCGTATCTGTGCGGCTTACGGGAGCTGGAGGAGGAAAGCGGCTATACGAGCGAACGGCTGGAAACGCTTTGCGCCATGTACTCAACGCCCGGCTTCTGCAGTGAGAAAATCTATCTGTACTGGACAAAAAAGCTGATTCCGGTGGAGCATCCCCGCGCCATGGATGAGGATGAGGAAATCGAAACGCTGTGGGTGGATATCCGCAAGGCTGCCGTTATGGTGAACGATGGAACGATTGAGGATGCCAAAACGATTATTGCCATACAGTATGCAAACCTGTACCTTGTCTGAGGGAAAGGTGCCAAGCAAAAAAACAGTCTGTGACGGTTCTGCCTGCCAAAGGACTGGTCAATCGAATTTTATTTTCGGTAAAGGAAGGAAATCTGTATGCTCAGTGTCCTGATGGGAATCATAGTGTTTGAAATACTATTTAGTTTCATTGCAAAGAAAGATAAGAAACTGTTCCTGGCCTGTTCCGTATCTTTTTGGATAGGCATAGCATTTATCTTATCGCTTCAATTTTTTGAGCGATAACTGAATTCCAAAAGAAAAATACAATATAGAAAAAGCGATGGTTAAGATAAAAATCCAATTATCCTCTCCATCGTTTTTATTTGTATATTATAACCTACGGTAGCTCCTGCAACCGCTTCGTCAGTATTATGTCAATCGTGCATCTACTGCTCACTTTTCTGATCTACTTTCCGTTATACATATCTACATGTGAGATAGTGAATCATCCTGAAAGAAATAAGCAAATTTAGCCCTTATCCGCTAAGATTCCACCGTCCTGGCCATTCTCACAGATTTTCTCTGTATCCCAATAGTTTCCAAAATTTTTTAAAGAGAAACCGAGAATGGATATCCATACGCATACTTGAAAAAGACATATTATGCTATCTGACAACAGCGTACGTATTTCAATAAAAGTGACCTGTTTGAAATCAGGATTTTGCCACTGTTTTATTTATTTTTGTCTTATAAGCTGCAGAAATTCTTCCTTTAAAATCCGCATCATGATGAAATTGTGATATTCATAATGGTAGTAATAACCGTCTTCCTGAATTCCCTCTTTCTTAAATCCGTTTTTCTTGTAAAATCGCAAAGCATCTGTATTGAATCCCACAACACCGATGGCCAACCTGTGAAAGCCGAGATCGCCAAAGGCATAATCCATCAGCAGGCGGATTGCCTCTGTGCCATAGCCTTTCCCCTGATGTGCCTCATGGGGAATGATAATCGTCAGATCACTTGTCCCCCAGGCAGGATACATCCGCAGCAGTCCGATTTCTCCAATTACTTCATGTTTCTCACAGGTAGCGATCGCCAGCCATATACAGTCATGTCCGCTGCGCTGCACACATTGTAAAGACTGTGCAGCCGTTGTCGGATACGGTGCGGCAATCTTCGCCCTTGTCAGCGCATCGTTGTACCAGACATCAAAAAAATCCGTATCCTCTTCTGTAAATGGGCGCAGATACACCCGTTCTCCCTTTAAAAATTGTATTTCCTTCATCGTATTCTCCATTTCTTTTCTTATGTTAACGCTAGCGTTACTGTAACTATGCCTTCAGGCACTCTGCAGATTGATTTGCACTGCCTGATTGCTTTTCCCGTTGTTAGAATAAAGCCAGTGATTATGATCATAAGCATAACAAACACCGGTATAGACATCACCGTGAAGCTTTTCTGCGCAGGCGTTTTCCTTTTCTTAACGATATCCTATTTCATCCGCAAACACAGCATACAATAAGAAAATGCAGCCACGCGTATACGTGCAGCTGCAGTACTGGCGATTCACGTTACAGACGTTTACACATCGGATGTCCCTCTTGAAACTGTACCAGATCCCAGAGGTTTCCATACAGGTCTTCAAATACGGCAACAGTGCCGTAATCCGCCTCTTTGGGTTCCCGTACAAAGTGAATGCCGTTTTTCTTCATATCCCTATAATCTCTCTTGAAATCATCCGTCGCAAGAAACAGGAAGACACGGCCACCTGCCTGATCACCGATAAATGCCTCCTGCCGTGGTTTGGAAGCCTTTGCGAGCAGAATCGTTGTGGCATTGCTTCCCGGCGGTGATACAACAACCCAGCGCTTATCCTGCTGCGGCTGATAGGTATCCTCCACAAGGGTGAAATGCAGCTTGTTCGTATAAAATTCGATGGCTTCATCATAATCACGTACGACAAGCGCAATGTGAACGATTGCCTGTTTCACAGTCTCACTCCTTTGCTTTTTGTGCAGCTTCCCAGGCGAGCTGAAAGGCACTCTTTTCCTGCTTTTTTTCAGCCTCCTGCTTTTTATTGAAATCCTGCAGCTCTGCACGTCCGGCAACATTGCGCTTTTCCTTCAGCTGCTCGTTGAAGCGGTCGAATTTCTCACGAAAGCCGCACACACAGGTATACAGACGCTTTTCCTTTTCTCCGACTACATTCAGCTTCTTATGGCATTTCGGACAACGGGCATTGCTGGTGAACGACAGATTCTGCTTGTATTTGCAGGAAGGACTGCTGCAGGCTAAAAGCTTTCCGCGCTTTCCGTTGATTTCCAGCAGGTTGCTGCCGCATTCAGGACATTTCTTCTGCGTCATATTGTCATGGCGGTAGCTTGCCTCACTGTTTTTCACCTTTTCAACTAGGTCACTGGCATAGCTGCGCATTTCCTTCATAAAGCTTTTATCCTTCAGCTTCCCCTTGCTGATTGCGGTAAGCTTTTCCTCCCAGGTCGCCGTCAACAGCGGAGAGCGTAGCTCCTCCGGTACCAGCGATACCAGCTGGATTCCCTTGCTTAGCGGATAGATGGAGTTTCCGCGTTTTTCAATATAGTTGGTTTTGAACAGCTTTTCAATGATATCCGCACGTGTTGCCACGGTACCGATTCCATTCGCATCCTCTAACACAGCCTTCATACGGCTGTTGCTGATAAATTTCGATGGATGCTCCATAGCCGATAACAGGGTTGCCTCCGTATAGCGTGCCGGTGCCTTGGTAAAATGCGAGGTGATGCGCACATCCCTGATTGGATATTGCTGTCCCTTCGCAAGAGAAGGCAGATTCTGATCATCATCCTGCTCTTCATCCTCATCAAAGCGTTCGTTTTTCTGATAGAGTGCGCGCCAGCCGTCACTGATCATAATCCTTCCGCTGGCATAAAAGTCCATATGCTCACACACCGCATGAATTCTGGTCTTCTCATATTCACTCGGTTTGCCCAGTACGGCCAGAAACCTGCGAACCACCAGATCATAGATTTTCTTTTCATTTGGTGAAAGTCTGTTCAGCTCCACATATTCCTCGGTTGGGATAATAGCGTGGTGATCGGATACCTTTGCATCATCGACAAAGCGGCGGCTTACCTTATAGCCGTTTTTCAGCAAGTCACGTGCAAATGGCTCATACACATCAATACAAATCGCCTGCAGCCGTTCCTTCAGTGTCCCAACGATATCCTGACTCAGATAGCGGGAATCGGTACGGGGATAGGTCAGCAGCTTATGTGTTTCATATAAGCTCTGCATATAATTCAGCGTCTCCTTGGCACTGAAGCCGAAGCGCTGATTGGCATCCCTTTGCAGCTCGGTAAGATCATAGAGCTGCGGCGGTTGTTCCTTGTGACGCTTGCGCTCCACGTCCTGAATCGTAATCTGCTTGTGCTTCAGCTGCTTCATAAGCGTCTCTGCCTGCTTACGGTCCATTATGGACGCATTGTTGTTCTTGCGATAATCCAGCACAAAGGCACCGGCATCCACACGCAGTGTGAAATATTCCTTTGGTACGAATTTGCGGATTTCCGCTTCCCTGTCGACAATCATAGCCAGTGTCGGTGTCTGCACACGACCGGCAGAAAGCTGTGCATTGAATTTACAGGTCAGCGCGCGGGTGGTGTTCAACCCGACGAGCCAGTCTGCCTCAGCCCGACATACCGCACTGCGGTAAAGGGGTTCATATTCTCTGGCATCCTTCAGATGCGCAAAGCCCTCCTTGATCGCCTTATCTGTCTGTGACGAAATCCACAGACGCTTCATCGGCTTGCGTACCCCTGCCTTTTCAAGAATCCAGCGGGCCACCAGCTCCCCTTCTCTTCCGGCATCCGTAGCGATTACAATATCACGGATATCTCCGCGGTGCAGCAGGCTCTTTACCAGCTTGTATTGTTTTGCGGTCTGTGAGATCACCTTCAGCTGCATTTTGTCCGGCAGCATCGGAAGGTCCTGCATATCCCAGGTTTCCAGACGTTTATCATAATCCTGCGGGTCTGCCAGCTCTACCAGATGTCCCAGTGCCCAGGAAACCACATACTTGTTTCCCTCCATATAACCGTCCTTTTTTATCGGACAGCCGAGAACTCTTCCCAGCTCTCTTCCTACACTCGGCTTTTCAGCCAGTACAAATGTTTTGCTCATACTTCCTCCTTGAATCCGGCCAGACGCATCAGCTCTCTGGCATTCGTTGTTGTGCATTTTCCTTCTTTCAGCCGATAATCAAAGCAGATGCGATCCTTCTCATAATATTCCGAGAAATGATAATTCACTGCCCGTATGGCCGGGTCGCCGCTCAGCTCGCACAATTCAAAATCATGTGTGGAGATCAGGGTGATGATCCACGGCTGATGCAGATGACGGATGGCACTTGTTGCACAGTAAATGCGATCCGCGCTGTTTGTACCCTTAAAAATCTCATCGATCAAAACCAGCATCGGCTCCTGCTTTCTGCTTGCCTCATTCATTTGCTGAATGCGCAGAATTTCCGCATAAAAGGTCGATATTCCCTCGCTTACATTATCATGCACACGCATCGAGGTAAACAGGTTCATGCTGCCTGCACAAAAGGAATCGGCACAGACTCCGGCGCCTGCATGCATCAGCACAAGATTGATGCCCAGCGTTCGTAAAAAGGTGGTTTTTCCTGACATATTGGAGCCGGTTATGATATAGGTGCCGTTATCGATTGTTATAGAATTTGCAACAGCACTTCCTTCCTCCAGCAGCGGATGCACAATATTTACCGCATGCAGATAAGGAGGTTTGGGTGTACTGTCCGCAATACAGACTGCTTCCTTCGCCAGATTCAGCTGTGCAAGAGATAGATAGCTTTCCAGCTCTCCGATATCCTGCAGCCAGATGCGCAGGGTTCTGCCATAGCGCTGTCTCCAGTCCTGCAGAGCAATCACACATTGGAAATCAAGCAAACCAAAGGCGTTGACGAGGAAAAACAGGATACTGTTGGAGCGCAGCTGTACCAGCATCAGTATGCGGCGCAGTTTTTTTATGGCGGCACAAGCTTCCTCCACATCCGAACGAATCCTGCAAAGAGCATCACTTTGAAAGGCAGTATCCTCAATCAGATGAAAGATTCGCTCATAATCTTCAATCAGATATGCCAGTGGTGCTACGCCGGACAGCTGTTGGGCATGCTTCATAAAAAACAAAAGCGAAAGACACAGAGAAACGGTAGCCAGTATGAGAACGGGGCCATAGTGGATGATACCTGACAGAAAAAGAAGCAGTGTCATAAGTGTGAGTGCGGATACAAGAGCACACAGCATACGCACAATGCGTGGATATTGTACCTGTTCTTCTTCCATATAGCTTAGGATATGTTCCATGGTTGAACGTTTTTTTCGCTGTCCATGACGCTCATACAGCTTTAAAAGCTGTATCAGGGTAAAGGTGAATGTCGTCTTTCGGGCGCATTCCTGTACGGCAGCACTGCGGCTTTGCATCGCTTTGCGGGACTGCTGCTGTGCACTGAGAAGCTCTGCCAGTCGTTCTCTTCCGTATACGGTTTTTGCCACACAGAGATACTGATACAGGCTCGCGTCCCCAAACAGATCCAGATCATATGCCTGCGTATTCTCCTCCTGCAGAAATTCAGAACCGGTATCCTGAAATGCTTTCCACCCATTGTTCTTGCGCCGCAGTACATCCTGCAGTACCTCCATCATAACCTCATGATCTTCTATCCTCTGTTTCAACGCCCTGTGCTTTGCGGCGATATATAGAAACAGTCCCAGTGAAAGCACACAGAGCGCATAAAACAGCTGCTCATAATAATATCCGCGAAACAGGGCTAACAGAGCAATCAGAATCAGAACACCTCGCTGCATCGCATAGGAAGAGGAGCGCTGCTTTAAGCTTCTGCATACAGCCTGTGTTTCATCGATTTTCCTTTGTAAAGTATCAATCTGCATATCTTCCCTCCTTACATGCTGTTCATTATACCATACCTTTTCGTGATTCCTGTGTGAGAAACCTAAATTTCCCAGATGAAAACTCTTTCAATTTCATGTATAATAAAAATGGTGATGTAAAATGAAACTGGAAACACGTGTCCTGCAAAATCTTACACAGCAGCAGAAGCTATCCATTCGGCAGCAGCAGGATCTGAAAATACTGGAAATGAACAATCAGGAGCTGGAATCCTGGATTGAAGAGGAGCTGGAGATAAATCCGCTGCTGGAATTTGATGATGCCTATGAAACCGGGGCCGCATCCCATTCCCAGCAGGATTTTGACCTGCTTTTGAATTTTGTGACAAATGAGCAGACCCTTGCGGATGTACTGCAGGAGCAGATTGCCACATGCCTGCATCCGCTTCATAAGGAGCTTGCAGAGTTTATCGTCAATTCACTGGATGGAAACGGCTATCTGCAGCTGAAGGATGAAGATATCCAGCGAATGCTTCCACAGTACAGCCTGGATGACATCGAGGATACGATCAATGAGATACAGACCTTTGAGCCGGCCGGAGTCTGTGCCAGAAGCCTTCAGGAATGCCTGCTGATTCAGCTGTGCTTTGAGGACATTCCCTACTCCCAGATTGCCATCATGATTGTAAACTTCTATTTGAAGGAGGTTAGCGAGAACAAGCTTCCTGCGATAGCAGAGGCGCTGCAGATACCTCTGGAGGATGTGCTGCAGGCGATTTCCCTGATCCGCTCACTTGACCCAAAGCCGGGGGCACGCTATGCAACGAGCAGCGCCTATGTAAATCCGGACATGCAGATCGTTGTGGAGGAGAATGAAATCCACATACAGATGTTTCGCAAAACCTATGGACTGCGCTTGCAAGCTCCTGTAAAGGATGCAGATGCGGACACAGCAAAATATCTGAGCCAGCAGCAAAAGCAGGCGGAGGCTCTGCTGAGCAGTATTGAAAAGCGCAATTCCACCATCGAGCGCATCATGGAGGTCATTGCCGTTGTCCAGCAGGATTTCTTTTTGCAGCATGGACAGCTGAAGCCCTTGAACATGAAGGATATCGCGGCTAAGCTGAGCCTGCACGAATCCACCATATCCCGTGCTGTATCCGGCAAATCCATCTTATTTGAACAGCAGATCATTCCCCTGAAGTTTTTCTTTCCTGCCAGAGTGAATGAGGACACGAGTGCAAACGAGGTTCATCTGCGCCTGCGCTCGCTGATTGATCAGGAGGATAAAAAGAAGCCGTACAGTGACCAGAAGCTGTGTGATCTGTTGAAGGAGGATGGCCTGGAAATATCCCGGAGAACCATTGCCAAATACCGGGATCAGCTGAAAATTCCTGCAGCATCAAAGCGCAAACAGTTCTGATTACATAAAGAAACAGTGTGAAAAAGCAATCATCTGTATGAAAATGGTTGCTTTTTTATCTGCTTTTTCGCATACCAATGATGCTATGGTTCTTTATTGATACAAACATAAACCACATAATGACTTCAAACAGACAAGCCCTTTGAAAGGAAGCGTGTTGAAGCTTCTAAAAACAGACAAAAGCCGAAGCATAGCGCCCCGGCTTTTTCTATGAATTAGTCTTCAAACAGTTCGATTTCTTCAAACTCCTGTTTTTCCTCCTGTATTGCAGGCAGCTCACGCTGCTCGACAGCTGCAAGTGTCCGCAGGAAATAGTAATCCTGTGTGGTATGCAACGGCGAGGAGAAGGTGGCGTCTTTGCTCATCAGACTGATATCCTTTGCAAGAATCTTCTGCGTTTCCTCATTGATGATGACAAGCTCATCATTCAGGTCATGAAGTGCAATATGCGCAATCTGATAAGGCTTGGATTTCACCTTTTTACAGATCATGCTGCCCTTGGTCGGACGTCCGGTCACATCAACATCGCTCAGCTTGATGCGCTTCATTTGACACTGATCCGTAAAGACGATCAGCTGGGAAGCATCCCCATGAGAAATGCAGGCACTGACAATTTCATCCAGGACCAGATTCATTGCCTTCACACCCTTGGAGCGTGGAGAGGTTTCCGGAATGAGGGATACCGGATACCGGCTCACAAAGCCGTTTTTCGATGCAATCAGAATTTCATCATAAGCATAGGCGACCATCGTTTTCACGACCGCGTCCCCATCCAGCAGCTTCATATTGCTCATGGTTTTATTGTTCCGTGATACCTCATATTCCCGTACTGCCGTCTTTTTCACAAGACCGTTTTTCGTTACGGAAATCATGTAGGCATTCGTCGCAAAGCTGCGCAGGACAAAGGCATCCGTGATTTTTTCTTCTCCGCTGATGCGAATCGTGGAGTTGATATGACTTCCGATTTCCTTCCAGCGGGATTCCTCGACATCATATACCGGCGTATAGCCATAGGTACCCTGTGTTGTAAAAAACAATACATGATCCAGCGTATTCACTTCCCCATAGCCGACCAGATGATCGCCTTCCTTTAAGCCGGTCATATCGTCTCTGCTGGCACCGTAGCTGCGCATGGATACCCGCTTGAAATAGCCGTCACGGGAAATGGTGAACATCACCTGTTCACTGTTGATCATCGCAAGCTTGTCGATAACGATTTCTTCAATTTCATGCTCAATACTTGTCAAACGCGGTGTCTTAAAGGCCTTTTTCACCTCATTCAGCTCACGGATCATGACCTTTTTCAGCATTTTTGGATTCTCCAGAATATCGTGCAGCTCCTCTATTTCATTCAGCAGTGCGGCATATTCCTCACGCAGCTGCGTAATATCCGTGGAGGACAGACGATACAGCCGCATGGTAACGATTGCCTCTGCCTGTGCATCGCTGAAGGCAAAGGCATCCATGATGCGGCGCTTGGAATCCGCCTTGTCCTTGCTGGCACGAATCAATGCAATGATTTCATCCAGAACGGATACCGCCTTGATCAGACCCTCCAGAATATGGCAGCGGTCTTCCTTCTTTTTCAAATCGAAGCGGCTTCTGCGCTCGATCACCTCACGGCGATGCTCAATAAAGGCATCCAGCATCGGAGCCAGACCCATTTGAACCGGACGCTTGTCAACAATCGCCACAACATTATAATTATAGGAAACCTGCAGATCGGTATTTTTATACAGATAATTCAGAATCACCTGGGCATTGGCATCCTTTTTCATATCCACAACGACACGCAACCCGTTGCGGTCACTCTCATCCCTCACATCGAGAATCCCCTCGATTTTTTTGTTCAGACGGATATCATCAATTTTTTTGACCATGTTGCTCTTGATCACTTCATACGGAATTTCTGTAATGACGATCTGCTGTACAGTTTTCTTCTGTTCGATGTTTGCCTTACCGCGGATGATGATGCGGCCCTTTCCGGTTTCAAAGGCTTCCCGGATTCCTTCAATTCCCTGTACAATTCCTCCGGTTGGAAAATCCGGTCCCTGTATGTATTCCATCAGCTCATCCAGACTGCAGTCCGCATGCTGGATACGATACACAGCCGCATCGATTGCCTCGCTCAGATTATGCGGTGGAATATTGGTCGCATACCCGGCAGCAATACCCGTAATGCCGTTAACCAGCAGGTTGGGATAACGGGCAGGAAGCACGGTCGGCTCCATTGCCGTATCATCGAAATTCGGTGCCCACAGCACGGTTTCCTTTTCAATATCCTTTAACAGATGCTCACTGATCCTCCCTAGTCTTGCCTCTGTGTAACGCATGGCTGCTGCGGGATCATCATCAATCGATCCGTTATTTCCCTGCATGTCGATCTGCGGTGTGCGAATCTTCCATTCCTGTGACATACGCACCATTGCATCATAGACAGAGGAATCCCCGTGGGGGTGATAGTTACCGATGACAAGACCGACCGTCTTCGCAGATTTCCGATACCCCTTGTCCCAGGTGTTGCCATCCTCATACATCGCATACAAAATTCTTCGCTGCACCGGCTTCAGACCATCTCTGGCATCCGGCAGCGCACGATCCTGAATAATATATTTTGAGTATCGCCCGAAGCGATCCCCCATGATATCTTCCAGCGGAGAGGAAATGACGCTGCTGTGATGCTCAACAGCAGGCAGTTCTTTTTTCTTCATCGTCTTGCCTCCACTTCATAATCATCTTCCAGTGTAAAGGATACGTTTTCCTCGATCCAGTCACGGCGCAGATTGGCCTTATCCCCCATTAAAACAGATACGCGCTTCTCAGCCACAACCGCATCGTCAATCGTTACCTGAATCAGTGTACGGGTTTCCGGACACATGGTCGTATCCCACAGCTGATCTGCATTCATTTCACCAAGTCCCTTGTAGCGCTGCAGACTGAAGCCCTTCGGGAAGGTTTTGCGCAGCTCATCCAGCTCCTCATCGGTCCATGCATACTGGATTTCCTTGCCCTTTTGCAGCTTGTACAGCGGCGGCAGTGCGATATACACCATGCCCTGTTCAATCAGCTCCCGCATGTAACGGTAGAAGAACGTCAGCAGCAGAATCTGAATATGCGCACCATCCGTATCGGCATCGGTCATGATGATGACCTTATGGTAATTGGAATCCTCTGCGTGAAAATTCGCACCCACACCGGCTCCCAGCGCATGAATGATGGTATTCAGCTCTTCATTTTTTTCGATATTGGTGATGCTTGCCTTTTCAGTATTCAGCACCTTACCGCGCAGTGGAAGAATCGCCTGGTATTTGCTGTCTCTTCCCTGCTTGGCACTGCCTCCGGCAGAATCCCCCTCGACCAGATACAGCTCTTTTTTTCTGGCATCCTTGCTCTGTGCGCTCGCCAGCTTTCCGGATAGGATCTTCTCGGTTTTTCCTCTGGTTTTCCCCTTACGGGCATCCTCACGCGGCATCTTCTTGATCAGTGTGATGGCAAGCTCCTTGTTTTCCTCCAGGAAAAAGCTCAGCTTTTCACTTACGATACTGTCCACCGCTGCCTTCGCCTCTGCCGTTCCCAGCTTGCCCTTGGTCTGTCCTTCAAACTGCAAGAGATTTTCCGGCACCCCCAGTGACAGGATGATCGTCAGCCCTTCCCGGACATCGCTTCCCTCAAAGTTTTTATCCTTTTCCTTCAGTAAGCCGTTTTTCCTTGCGTATTCGTTAAACACCTTGGTAAAGGCATTCTTCGCTCCGGTTTCATGCGTTCCGCCATCCTTGGTACGAACGATGTTGACAAAGGAAAAAATATTCTCCTGATACTCATCCGTATACTGGAAGGCACAGTCCACCTTGATTTCATTGCTCATTCCGCTGAAGGCAACCGGTTTATGGAAGACCTGCTTATCCTCATGAAGATATTCCATGAAGGCAACCAGCCCCTGCTCATAATGATAACCCTCCTCGCGTTCCTTCCCTTCGCGCTCATCGCGTACGACTAGCTTTAAGCCCTCCAGTAAGAAGGCATCCTCCTGGGCGCGCTCTGCGATCTGGTGAAAGGAGTACTTCGTCGTTGAAAACATTGTTTTATCCGCCTTAAAGCGTACCTTGCTTCCGGTTTTGTTCGTTTTACCGATAACCTCCAGCTTGGATACCTCACGTCCCCCGTCGGAAAAGCTCATGCGATAGATTTTACCGTCACGATGAACCGTAACCTCCACCCATTCACTCAGCGCATTTACCACGCTGGCACCAACACCGTGCAGACCGCCGCTGGTCTTATAGCCGCCCTCCGTGCTGAATTTACCACCGGCATGCAGTACCGTATAAATGACCTGCACAGTGGGAACACCGCTGGCATGCATATCCACCGGCATACCCCGTCCTTCATCCTCCACGCAGATCACGTTGTCTTTTTCTATCGTTATGCGGATTGTATCCCCATGACCGTTCAATGCCTCGTCAATCGAGTTGTCTACGATCTCCCAAACCAGATGGTGCAAGCCTCTGGAATCTGTGGAGCCGATATACATACCCGGTCGTTTCCGTACAGCATCAAGGCCGTCAAGAATCTGTATACTGCTTCCATCATATGCATTTTCTGCCATACCATCACCTCTTTCTATTTCGCTGTCGTTGACCTCATCAACAGCCCGCTTTGTTCAGTGTATCAAATTTAAAACCTTCCTGCAATTAAATTTCTTTTAAAATCCGCAATACGGCCTAATTATTATATACTAAAAACATGAAAATAAGAAGAATTGTTTCTTTTTTCTTTTCCTTATGTGGGTAAGGTGGTAAAATATAGACGAATATGAATGAGGTGAAGCTATGAATATCAACTGGATCTGGTATCTGGGGCTGGGGTATCTGCTGGGGTCCATCCCGTTTGCCCTCGTCATCGGAAAACTTTTCTATAAGACAGACGTCCGCAATTTCGGAAGCGGCAATCTGGGCGGCACCAATGCAGGACGTGTGTTAGGAAAAAAAGCCGGAATTTCAGTCATTGTCTGTGATGTAGTAAAGGTTGTTGTTGCTGTCGGTGTCGTTTCCTGCTTTGATCTGGAGGCAAGCATATGGGCAGGCTTTGCGGCGGCATTTGGTCACTGTTATCCGGTATTTGCAGGGTTCCGCGGTGGGAAAGCCGTTGCGACAATGTTTGGATTTCTGTTATCAACATCCATTTTTACCTTCCAGAGTGCGTGGTATCTGATCGTACCGTTGGCAGTATTTCTGGTTGTGCTGTACGCAGGTAAGATGGTATCGCTGTCCAGCATGTGCGCTGCACTTACCAGCAGTATCTATATCACGGTTATGCAGCTGCATATCAGCGTGGAGATTGTCGCGGCCAGCTGGCTGTTGACAATACTGGTGATCTACCGGCACAGGGCAAATATCGTAAAAATTAAAAACGGTACGGAAAACAAAATATCCTGGCTGTGATCCAATAAGAAAAAAGCAGACCGGCATACGGTTCTTTCTTATTTTAGGGTGTTTGCAAAAGGGAGACTTCAACACTATTGTATTTATCAATAGAAGTTGGAGTCTCCCTGTTTTATATTTACCCGCAATCGAGAAAGAACCTGGCATCCGCATGGGCTGCATTTTTTTATACTTAGCCATGTATATGTTGAACGCCTTCATGAATCTTCTTTGCAGGAAGCATCGTCCATTGATTATAGAATACTACAGCGTTCTTTTTTGCCTCTAGCGCCATCAGATGTCCACACCATATTGCTGAATCAGTTCTCTTTGATGTGCGGCACGCATACCCGGCAGCTTTCGCATTTTAGCATCATAGCGTTCACATTCCGATAAATGAATTTCCTTTACAAATGCTTCATATGGAAGCTGTCCCAGAAAGGTCTCCTCTTCCAGATCATAAAAGGCCGCATACCAAGTATCAATTTGTATGTCCTCTCCACTTACCGGATCCTTCATCCCAAAGGGTGCCTCCGGCTTGATTGGCAACAGACTGTCAACGGTGGAGGTTATTGTATATACACCGAAAAATCCATCCTCCTTCTGGTAGACGCGTGGTACTGCATAATAAACATCCTGCTTCTGATGGTTATGCAGCCATGCTCCGAAGTCGTCGTGCATCTCCTCGTGATCCTGCTGTTCAAACCAAAGTGGGTGCATAGCGGAAAAGAAACAGCCATCCGCATGCTCTTTCAGAAAGGAACCCAGACACTCGTCACTGAATGTGGTGAGATGCTGCTTAATACCTGCAATGCTTCGCAGCTCCTGTGTTTCCCCATCCTGTTCAAAGGCACTCGTCTTCCAGCGTTTGCAGAGGTGCTGAATCAGGGCATAAAAGGCTTCGATTTCCTGATGGCAGGTCGGCAGCAGCAGATACAGCTCCACCTCATACGGCTGCTTCCAGACCACCTGTATACCTCTTGCGATACACGAAGGGTCATACAGGATAAAGTCATCTGCCGATTCCGCCTCCAGCGGCTGCATCCGCCAGGTGCTGTCCATGACGCCTGCCTGCAGACCGGTTTCCAGAAAATCATGCATACTGAGTTTCTTTTTGAAAATTCCCCTGTTTACAATTTTAATATCCACACTCATGATGTAATTCCTCCATAGATGTCCTGCCCCAGCGTTTGCAGCTGTTTACGGTTATTGATTCGATAAACGCCTTTTTCACATTTATATAGGAGCCCCTGTTCACAAAACTGTGACAGACAGCGCTGCAGCTGCCGGTAGCTGCAGCCAATCAAACTGCTAACCTCACCATGATCCTCCTGAAAAACATCCCGCTCACATACTGCCATGAGATATGATGCCAAACGGTTTTCAACCGGATAGGAAAGCGAGATGGATGCGTTGCGATTGCTGTTTTTCAGCTTTTCCGACAGCTCGGATACCAGATACTGCAGAAAGCGGACATCCTGTCTGAGTGACTGTTCACAGCGAACTAATGGCAACTGCAGTGTTATTACTTCACTCAATGCCGTCACTTCATTCAGCACAGGCATCTGCTTCCAAAGCTCCACCTCACCAAGAATACTGAGCGGATACAGGAAGGAGTGCAGGACCGTTTGTCCGTTTGCACTGATATAGCTGGTCTTTGCCTTTCCCTCCACCAGAAACAAAAGATGATGCAGCTCGGTATCTGCATGCAGAAGGATATCCCGCCGCTTCCATGTTTTTAATTCCAGCATGGATACATGCCGTTCCTCCAGAATCTGATCGAGTCGATATTTCCGAATATAAGCGGCTGCCGTTTTTTCCATACACTTCCTCCGTCCGTTTTTGAAAAGGTATGCAATGTGTATCGCCTTTCCTTAATCATCTGCTTTCTTCTCTCATTATGACATATGTCCTATGCGTGTTCAAGAAAAACCTGTATTCTACTATACGAGGTGATAATATGGCAATCAGTATGGCAATACTCAGTGGTATTGTGGTCAGTGTCATGATGGTATTTAACGGACAGCTTTCTGATCTGATCGATCTGTATACCGCAACGGTTCTAATCCATGCCTGCGGGTTATTGACGATGTATATCGTTTTAAAAGTAAAACACATTTCGCTTCGAGACCTTCCCCATGCTTCCCGTTTTTTATATCTGGGTGGTGTAATCGGGGTATTCACTGTCTTCTTCAACAATCTGACCATTACGATTTTGGGAGCCTCAATGATTAGTGCATTGGGATTATGTGGACAGATGCTGACTTCGATCATTCTGGAACAAAGCGGTGCGCTTGGCACACAAAAACAGAAACTGCAGCCGATAAAGCTGGTATCTCTGCTCATTATTTTAATAGGAATCGGGGTGATGCTGGAATGAGCTATATCTGTTCCATTTTCTTTGCATTGCTGGCAGGGGTCAGTATCGTATTGAGTCGCAGTGTAAATGCCTTGTTGGCGGAAAAAATCGGAGCATTATCCAGCAGCTTTTTCAATTATGCGAGCGGGTTGCTGGCGAGTCTGGCTTTTCTGTTGCTGTTTGCCCCGCATATTTCCCCCGCACTCCCGCAGCTGATGAAAAACGGGAACGCTATCCTGCTTATGGGCGGTGTCATCGGTGTCATCAATATTATTCTTCTAAATCGTATCGTAACCCGCATTCCTCCCCTGCAGCTGACACTGATTGTATTTGTTGCACAGCTTGCCAGCGGTATGCTACTGGATTATTTTCTGCTGGATCTGTTTTCCATGCGCAAGCTGATCGGCTGCAGTATCGTTGTTATCGGTCTGCTGATTCACACCTATGCGCAGGGTAAGCCGGCAGCCTGAGGCTTCACAATCGTATCGGTTTGCTACTTCTTCCTTCGATCCTGAAGGTTATGAAAACGAGTGCCGATATGACGAGCAATAAAAAAAACCAATACAGCACATACACCCAATGCTGCAGCATCAAACATGAAGCCTCCAAGATACTCTCCAAACGAATCGACACCCTTACTGGCAAAAAAAGCCGTGATGCTTCGATTCTGACGGCAGAATTTATCGATATCAGGTTTGCATACACCTAACACCAGAAAAACCGTCAGCACGACAACACCGCCAGATAAGACTCTTTTCTTAATTCTCATGATCTATTCCTCCTGCAGCTATCCTGAAAAGTATATCACAAATCTATCGTTAAAAAGAAATCTTATCTTTGTTTTCTACAGGGAATACAGAGAAAGATTTCTTTTCATATGTCTGCAGCAGGTCACAATGACAAAATGTGAAACGAACAGAATAAGCATGCAAATGCGTTTTCATATCCTGTGTCCGCATTATTAGCCGATACAGCAGAGATTCAAAGGTACATAATTGCAAGCAGTATCAGAAGAACAATAACAACGAGTACACCACCACCGATGATATAGCTGCTGTATGTTTTGTGTAAATCCTGTTGTTTGGAAACCCATGCTTTGTTCAATTCCTTTGTTTCCTTTGAAATCTGAGACATACATTCACCTTCCTTCCAGTTGCTATTCATGCCTGATTAGATAAACAAAGCCGGCCTGCTGCAGCAGGGGGATATACGACAGATGAAAGATCATTTAATTTTATGATAAAACAAGAACGTTAAATCAACTTTCATGTACTGTTTGCATCCTACTCAAAATGCGAAGAATGGAATCAAGTATGAATCTTTGTATTGGATTGTATACATGCTTCACTGAACCAACATATGGATACTTTTCACAGTTAATATCTATTACTATATGTCCCGTCTGATTTAACTGCCACTCTACATCTTATATATAGCATATTTTTCATTATAATACAATAGCACGTAACCTTTATACCTATTTCTCAACATATCATAGATTTTATGATTGCATCAAATTCCAGCATAACAATTCATCATTGCAATATGGAAAAGCCATCATTATCTGCACTCCTGTTACGCTTATGTGTTTGTATACCTGATTCGGATATCGGTTAACCACCTTGACACATTCCAAATTCCGTAAACCCTCAACAGCCAACAAGCACTTTTTTGCTCATGTTTACAAAATCGATTATAAAAAAAATAAAAATATTTGTAAAAATTTTAGGAGTTTTGCATGTTCGATACGTATATAAGACTGTATATAAAAAAAAAGGAGGATTGTACATATGCAAAAAGAGATGAAAAGGGAGTATCCGATTCCCTTTCACAATGATGTTTTTTTCAAGTATATGCTGATTGGAGAGGATGCAGG